>Ga0233447_1000552_pt1 | contig 41110 bp, 60 predicted proteins | sample SI_124_October20_3_FD_183014 | JGI IMG/M metagenome (GOLD analysis project Ga0233447, IMG submission 183014) | Seawater microbial communities from Saanich Inlet, British Columbia, Canada - SI_124_October2016_135_MG | ecosystem: Environmental > Aquatic > Marine > Inlet | place: Canada: British...
TTTTGCAAGATTTTCCAAAGTATTTAATAATTTATACACGATAAATCATAATATTCAAACTATTAATACAATTGCTATTATTAATGCTATTTCCATTGTTCTAAATTTTTATACAACTAACAATATTCTTCCCTAGTATATCAGTCTAACAGGTTTTCTGTTTGCTGTTTTTCTTCATTTCATACTTTCAATTGTAATATATCTTTATTTCTCAAACTTTCAAGTCTTTCATCTGATAATTCATATTTTTCATCATATTCTAGAAGATTTGGTTCTACTAATATTCAATGATATCATATCATATCTGCCATTAGTAAATCATCATGATTTGGAGCTATGGCATTAGGTCTATTATTTTTATCATAAACATATGTAAGGATTTCTGAGTATAGGTCTGCAGTTATATTTATGGCTCATTTATATAAAGCTCATCTATATTGTCTTATCAATAAATCTTTACTTTTTTGTGTAGTTCTGAATCAATATTTAAATATTTGATTATCTTCTCATACCATTTTATCATTTCTTCTTTCTACGAGCATTCTTTCATGGAACCATGAATATTTTTTACATTCGTTTATAAAAGCTAGTCACACATTATTTTCAGGTAGAACATTTCATACATATTCTCATCCTAAGTCTTTATAGTTAAATAGCCAATCTAATTTTTTAGCTAGCATTTCTTCTCATACTTTTGCTTTATATGTAGCTACGATATTTCATTCGGTATTTCTAACTGATATAGCTGAGAAATCCCCTTTAACTCATCATTCTGCCATATCAACTGCGAATATTAGTTTATCTTGAGCTCTTTCATATATTTTCCATCATTCTATTTCTTTTATAGGTTTAACTATTCTATATTTTAATGCAGGATCGAATACTGTTACTCATGAAGACACGAATGCTCATTCGATTGTAGTAGGATTTTCTTGTTCGAATAATTTATGTCAATTTTCTCATAAAACTTCTGCATCATGGATTTTTGTTCTTCTCCATCTTAATTGTTCTAGAGTTAGATCATAATTTTCTTTAAGTTGAGCTTCTTCGGTATCTAAAAGCATTTCTTCTCACTCCTTTAACCTTTCTACATTTCTTTCTTCAATATACCATGGATAAAATAATAGTTTATAAGATCCATTACCATTTTTTGCTTGCATACAGGCATTATAGAATACATTTCATATACCATTTGCTGTAGTTTCTATTGTTATTCTAGTTTTTCTGAATTGGTCAATAGCCAATTTTAATTTAACTTGTTTTTCTGATTCTATAAATGCAAATTCTGATATATGTAATCTTGTTGGAGTTTGTCAACGCACATCAAGTCAGATTTTTAGTCTATTGTTTAATATTTTTCAGGATTGAGTTTTTGCGAATGCTAGTTCGTTTGCATTATCTGTAGATGGGATAGGCAATAATCCTTTAAATTCTGCAGGGATATGTTCATATACGAATCTAGCTTTTTGGAAGAATACATCTAGTAGGTCTTGTCTATGTGTAATAAATACATTATTAATATTGGTTCATCCGAATAATACTTCATCGAGCATTACTATAATAAATAAAGTCGAAACTCAACCTTGTCTATATTTCAGGATTATATCCCTGAAGTTACTTCTACCATTCAATATTGCTCTTTGGATTGTATTTGGTCTAAATAATACAGTTTCTCAGTTTTCATCGACTATATAATACAGATTTTCTAATCTCCAAGCGAAATTACTGAATAATTTTCATATAATCTCTTGTTGTTTTGGATCTACTTTATTTATTTCAGAGTTGCTCATGGTGTTTGATTATTTTTAAACTATAGTCATATCAGAAAGCAAAAAAAGCCTTATGTCCTGGTCTATTATGTAGGAATTCGATCCATTCTTTTTGTTCATCCGAACATTTGATTCAATCACTACTTAATGCTTTAAATTCTCAATCTAATTTTTTAGTTCTTGGTTTTTTGAGTTCTATATGTAAAGTTCTTCAGTTATGCATATATATTGTAAAATCAGGATATCCTTTTGCTAGTCACATCCTTTTTTTCTTTAATGCCTGGATCATGGCGACTTTTCATCAGATTCATGATTCGTTTGGTGTATGTACGAATCTATATTTATTTAATTTGAGCCGACTACATAATCTTTCTGCATCATCATCTTCAAGCGATTTATTTTTTTTCTTAGGTGCATGAATGTCTACTTCATTGAAACGAGCTCACATTCTTGCTTTAAGTCCTGTTAATGCTCATTTCACAAGCATTTCTTGTTCAGATACAGCATTTACAGACAATCATAGAGCTTTCGCTTCTTCTATAGACATTCTAGTCATTATCTATTTCTTTTATTAAATAATATATAATAAATTCAATATTTTTCTTTTGCAAAATATGCATCATTTAAGTCTGTTGTTTGAGTATATTTAGCTAATCAATATCTACAAAAACATGATGTTATATACATTCATAGTAATATTCATAGTATAAATTCCATTTTATTTACTAGTTATTAAATAATATAAATATTTTGCAGGATAATCTAGATTGTTTAATATTTCTCACATCCTACTATTATCCCATTTTCAATACACGTCTAAATCTAATTGATGAATCCTATATTTATTAAACTTATACATAAATTCTTCTGTGAAAATAATTTCACGAACATTCATCATATCATGATAAATTAATCATTTATCTAAAAATCATATTTTATGTGCAACTTTTGTTAATAATTTTTGTTCTGACATTTTATTTCAGGTTAGTAAATATATTAATTAGATCAGGATTTATTTTTTCTCATTTAATTGCAATCATAGGACTTATATAAAAATCTCCCTGGTACTTTTTTATAATTTCCGATTCTATAAACTTCTTTTTAACCACACTCAACATTCATGGCTTTATTCATAATTCAGATAAAGTTTCAAACTTTACTCTATTCTCATAATCCAATGATTGTAATAATATTTCTAAATATCATATATATGTAATTCATAGATTTTTTATAATCCATTTCGTATATTCTTTCTCTCTAATCATTTTTTTATAAAATTTATTTAAATTACTTTTAACTTTAATATTTTTTTCCTTTATCTCAAATGCATTTGGATATATCTCAGATAATTCCTCAATATACTCTTTCTTAATTTCTATTTTTGGAATTTTTTTACTAGACATATATTTACATAAATCAGTTATTAATTTGTATAACAAGTATTCTATTATATTATAATAAAATTGCAAGATATTATAATTAAATCTAACCCCATTGTAAAAAAACTACAACCACATTGTAAAAAGTTTACAACCCCATTAGAATCCGAAAATGGACTTTTAAGCTTAAATACCCCCTAAACCCCGAAATCAATCCCTCTTTCTTTTCTATTAGGTATTATTGGTTAGTTCTTTATCCATATTTTTATACCACCCAAAACAGTCTAAATCTCATTCCTATAAATTAATCTTACATTACGATCTCCTCTCAAAATTTACAGGCGTTTAAATAACTGTGTATGTTTCGTATATAGGTGACTTAATTTTTTTGATATAGTTTTAGTAGGTGGTTGTAGTATCTTTGCAATTTTTTTTTGGCGAGAGGTTTGCAGAATTCAGATATTCATATCCTGGCTCGTTTTTTCGTGTGTTTGCCTGGTCTTGTGCCTGGCCTGTGTGCTTGTTTAGTGTGTAATGGCTTACCTAAGCGATAGTAAGGTACACATATGAACCGTTATGTGACCTGTTTGGCTTGTGGCTCAGCTTAGTTACCTTGTGGCCTGTCTTATTTGGCTCTAGCATTGGCTTACTGCAAGGGTGGTGGCTTACCCTAGCTTGTCACGACTTACCACTGCATTGACAAACTCGAGTCGTTGTTCAAACGATGTGAACAAGGCCTATTCCCAAACTACATTTTTTCTAGAAGTCAAGCTGGGCTTAGCTTACTGTACCATTGACACTGGACAGGTTTATGTTCTTATGTATACTGTTGTCAGTTCTCGAAGTCGTGTGCTTCGCTCTATTTACACCTTGCTTTGTTGCTTGTGTGTGTTGCTCTTAACATTTTTTGCTTATGTCTATTGCTGTTGGTTCTTTTGTGGGTCGTGGTCCTGTTGTAGGTCCTCGTGTGGTACGTGTGGAGGGTGACTTCTCCTTGGATGGTGACGTTGCTGACGTTGAGTTGGTTGGGTTGTTGTTGGTTTCGGTTTCAGGTCATGTGTTGGGTGTTGCTCCTGCTGTTGGTTGGTCTGATGAGGACGTGTTGTCTTATTGAGAGGAGATGTTGTTGGTTCCTAGTGCTTAGGTTGGCAGTTTGGGGTGGTCACTTGTGTGGTCATCCTGGTGGTGCTTATCTTAGTTCTTTATTATTGCTTATGTGATTTATTGACTTGCGTTCGCCTGCTCGTTTTCGTGTTGGTGACGAAGTGTTGGTTACTACGGATTCTGTTGTTGGTGGTGCTTATTATTCATATCCTGCTGTTGTTGGTGTTGTTGACTGGGAGGAGACTGAAGGGGTTTGGATGTATAGGGTGGACCAGGAGCCTGGTGTTACTGATTGGTTTGATGGTTCTTGTTTGGATTTTATTTAGGTAGCTTGGGTTACTCAATTTGGGTGACCTTGTGGTGCTTATTTTAGTTCCTTATTTATTATTTATGTGAGATTTTACTGTTGAGCTTGACTTAGACTGAGCTCAGTTATCGGTTGTTAGTCATTATGGGGGTAGTAGAGCTGTTTACGAAGCTATTTGGGTTATTACTGGGCAGGGTGCTAGGTTGGAGGGTAGTGTTAAGTTTACTCGTGCTGTTGCTGATGGTTTTGCTTACATCCTAGAGGTGGACCAGGAGTTGCAAACTCGTGAGGACGTGATTATTATGCGTGATGACGAGATTTCGGATTTACTGGATGAGAAATTAAATTAATTAGCTTGGGTGCATGATTATTCATGCTCCTGGTGGTGCTTAATTTATTATTCTAATATTATTATTATGGGAAATATGTCTTATTGTAGGTATGAAAATACGCTTGGTGATTTGGAGGATTGCTATGACGCTTTGTATGATGACCTTATGATGGCTCAGACTTCTAAGGATGCAGGTGATGAGATTGATATGAGTCCTGAAGAGCTTTGTGCTATGAAGGAGTTGGTTGCTATGTGTTCAGAGATTGCTCGTCAATTTGATATCCAGGTTGGGAATTTATAGGTAGCTTGGGACGATCAAGATTTGGTCGTTCCTGTGGTGCTTAGTTTAGTTCTTTAATATATGCGTATGCTTAAGAATATGTTGCCTGGTTATAAGGGTGATAATGTTATTTATAATGAGTTTGATGGAGATATGTTTTGAACCATTTTACTTGCTTATGAAACGGAGGATGTAGAGCCTGTTGGAGATGAGCCTGGAGTTTATGGTACTACTATGTTTATTGTGAAGTTTGATGATGGAATAGAGCTTGTGGATTCTTACTGGTGTAAGGAATTATGAGATTGCTGGTTGCATTCTGATGACCTAGAAATGGTTGCTGATATGATTGGTGAAGATATTGATTCTACAGAGGATATGGTTGCTGATATGGGATATCAAATAGTTTAGTTGCTAGTGCCTATCATTTGCTTGGTGGGTACGATGGAGCTATACTCCTGGGTATGTTTGGTCGTGGGGTTTGAAAGAAGTGCTTACAATCGATTTAAACGGCCTGTTTAATTTGTTAATTTGGTTATTATGGTTAATAATGAGTTAGAAGCGAGAGATACTCGTTTATGTTTGAAATGTGGGAGTGCTATGGATGAGGGATTTGTAATTGATAATGAGACTTATTGCTGTGAGACTTGTTTTCCAATAACTGAGGAAAAATACAATCAGTTGCACGATGAGAATCCTGAAGAATATTATTGGACTCAGTGGGAGGATATTTATTATTAATCTATATTATTATGGAATTTGAGCTTAGTTGTGAAGAAGTTGGTGAGATTCATATCTCGTGTGATGAGGGTGTCCAGGATGCATTGGTTGAGTTTTTAGAGCAGGAGCAGGATATTGCTGTTGTTGGTAGTTATTAATATATTATTATGAAGATGTATGAGAGAATATTGTTGTGTGCTTGGGTGATTGTTTTAATTGGAGTGTATATTGGGTTCTTTAGTTTACTTGATAAAATATGGATATGTTAGAGTTTGAAGATTATATAGTTATTGTATGTTCAATATGTGGGATTATTAGTTATTTATTTTTTATCTTTATGTAATATGAAAATGACTTTATGAAATGTGGATTTTGATATTGAATATAATAAAGAGTGTAATTGTAATGTTGCACGTATAGTGGGTGAGGTTCCAAGTGATGAGAAATTGAGTATGGCATGTGAAGAGATGGAGGAGAAATTTAAGGTTCCTGTGGATATGTAGATTGCTATTGCTCTCCTAGTTTTAGGAGGGTAATATGGAGTTTATACTCTGTTTAATTTTTAACTTATTTATTATGAATAAGATTACAATAGAACTTCTAGATGAGGTTGAGCCTGGTTTTATATTAGCAGGTGGTTCTTTTAGGGATAATGGTGGTACGAATATTATGAATACAGGTAATAAGTTAAGGTGGGTGGCGATTCGTGGTGGGATAAATGATTTTGCTATTTACTTTGAGAATATTTGGAGTAATGATGTTGAGTCTATGCTTGTATATCCTAAATTAGGGGACTGGTCTGATGATCAAATTAAAATGTATGGAGATAAACTTCCTAAATATATGGTGCGTGAGTTGGTTGATATAGACGATAAGGCGTTATCTAGGTATAGAAGCTAGGTAGTACGTATCCAAGAAATGTTTTAAAGCTCTTACAAGCGATGAAAAAAGACCAGGTTTAGTTTAACTTGGTCTTTTTTGGTAGAAAGTTATCAGGATATAGTTTCAATTCTTTTTTACGTATACAAATATGCATGACTCATATAATAATTTATATACAGGTTCAGGATGGTCAGGGTGGTGAGATTTTTCTTTTCTAGGTCTTATCTTCTTTTTTTTCACGAGCTTAATAGCTTGTTCAAATGTTTCGATTACTTCTTTTCTATCATTAGCTCTTTCATCTAGTCTTTCGTTAAAGTGTTTTAGGTGGATTCTTTTCATAGGCGTTTTTTTGGGTTAGGACGTTTATAATTTGGTTTAGTCTTCTTGGGTGATGATCTTGTCAGGATTTTGATTCACATTTTGTTTATCAGAGTTAGCAATTATTTTATCATATATATCATGTACTCAGACTGCTACGTTTTCGGTTGATTTTCACTCGATCAATCTATTTTGTTTGAATGCTGTATCTAGGATATCTGATAATGCTTTCAGGTCACCGAAATGCTTTACGTTTATCTTATCTAGATTTGTTAGTATGATATTTTTTCATGTTGCTAATAGTTTTCAGTTGATATTATATAGTTCATTAATTCAATCTACTTTGGGTAGTCATCATTCACTAACTGCTTTATTTACTGCATCTACATGTCTTCTTCATCTTTCAGACAATCTCCATTTTTCTGATTCAGTTATGTCAGGATTACTTATTTCTGCTAGTATTAAATTAGCTTTTTGCATTTCTTCTTTTAGTTTATCATTCTTTTCTTTTTGTGTTCATCTTCTTTTTTTACCTGATACTGATTCGAATAAAGCCTGGTTATCTGCTTTTACTTTTTCAGGATCTATTCCAACTGCTACCATAAAATCTCTAAATAGAGTATTATCTTTTATGATCATGGAAAATTGTTTTTTCCAATTCAATAGGTTTGTTCTAGAGACTGATGCTTTTGGATCGATTTCTAGGATATTATTCTTTGCTAATTGTAGTGATTTATAGCTTTTTTTTCTGAATTCTCTTAGTGCTAGGAATAATGCAGAATTCTTTTTATATAGATATATTGCATTTTTATATTGTTCTTCCTTTTTTTGGTTTTGCAATAGTTTAGCTTTAGAATTATATGGCTTAGTATTTCATGGCATAAATTTATAGTTAATTTTAATATGGTCAGAGAGGCAGGACTCGAACCTGCAACTGCTCGAGTCCAAGACGAGACATCTACCAATTGATTTACTCTCTGATTAATAGGGACATAAATATCCCTGTTAAATGATTTTTACTCTACTACTTCCCAATCTCACGCTAACATATCAGTTTGACTTGCTAACCAAGGCACTCTATCATATTCTACATCTCATTTATTACTAACAGCTCAAAATGGAGATACTGTATTTATGTAAATATAAGGTTTTGTCATTTTAGAATGAGTATCAGGAACTTGTAAAGTTATTTTATGATCTCAATTCCATCATGTTCTAGTTAGACTTTTTCATTCTTTAAGCATTTGTAATGCCCATCCAAAATTTGTTTCTATCATTTTACTATAGTTAGTAATAAATTTTGCCCGAACGTGTATCCACATTCCTTTCAGGAGGACTTCCCATATTGCAATATTGGATTTCACATATATAGCCAACAATCCTAGAGTGCTATTTGGCTCTACCGAAGTAGAGGTGGATCCCGAAGGACTTTGTTGAGTTATACCCAACTTCTAACTATCAATACTTAAAATAACTAAAATTTATGATAGCTAGAAGCTAGGGGCAACCTAGCTTTTTTATTTTTTGTTTTTGTTATACGCTTCAATTATTTTCTTCCAATTATGTTTATATTTTTTTATCATATGATTTCATATATTTTCAGATTCAACTATATGCATAAGAGCTTCAAATTTAGCTCTCCATTTTTCTCTAGCTTTTTCTTTATTATTTGAATCTACTTGTTCAGCTTTTAATTTAGCTCTTATACCACCTACATATTCTTCATTTTCTTCTATTTGGTCTTCTAATAATCATATTTTTAATTGGGCATTTCTTGTATATTCATCTAATTTATTCTTATATCTTACTTCTTGATCATCAAATACTACTTGAGTATCTAATCATAATTGTTCTAGTTTTTCGATTTGAGTTCATAGTTTATCTATAGTTTCATTCTTACTCTCTATAAGCTGTATTTGAGCTTGTAATCTTTTCTTATAGTCATCTCTACTTTCTAGAGCTACTGTTTTTAATCTTTTTTCAGCTACTAATTCTTTTCTGAATCTATTTCAGTTCTTTTTTCATATAGCTATTACTGTAATCAGGATTGCTATATATAATCCTGAAATTATTATTAAGTTCATACTTTATTGGTTAGTTCTAAAATATTTTCTTTCCAAACTTCTGAGAACACATCTAGTTTTACTAGAGTTTCGTTAATTTCTTTTTCATAATCTTCACGTTTAACGTTAATTATATGAATTCTAAGGTGTGGTAAGTACATATCAGGGTTGTAAGATATGAAATCCATTTCTTCAAGTGTTTCACATACTAAGAAGTTATGTATAAGTTGAGGCTCGTATTCTTCAGGTATCTTATTGGAGTTTATGATCTTGATATGGTTTTTAGGTCCTGGGCATTTAATCTCGATAGATTTTCAGTAAATAGGGATTCTAGTTGATTCATCTTTTGGATCTTCAAGTGTGAAGTTTGTTTCAATGAATCCATCAGGCGATAATCCTAGATATTTTCTAGTATCATGTATACAGAAGCCTATTTCTACTACTTTTTGTCAGGTTACTTTTTCATATTCTTCTCTTGCTAGAGGCTCAAATATGTTTCCACGTTCCATTGCATCATTTTTGAATCATTCAGTAAGTGGAGCCAAGTCTTCTGCCATCATTTCATTCATAAGAGTGACATATCCTGGGGCTCTAGTTTTATTAGATTTCCAATCTATTTTTTTAATTTTAGCATCATCCAATGGCATAGTTTTTAAAGCCTTTACTCTTGATCAAGTAATAGTTGCCTTTCTAACCTGAAGCCATTCAGGAGAGCCTTGGTTTACGTTATGTATTATCATTTTAGGTTAGTTTATTTTTCTAATAAGTCTTCTACATTTTTACTTTTCAGTATATGTTTTTCAGTTTGGTTTAATAATTGCTCCATCCATTTTTTCAGGACTTCTTTATCTGATTCATCTCATGCATTTACATGGATTTTTTGTTCCATGATCGGTTTATCTGTTTCTTCAATTATAATATGTTCTATCATATGTGTATAGCTAATTGTTTTAGCTCATCATGTTGGTAGCATTATGCTTTCATTAACTTGAAGTTGTTGCATTTTCATAAGCTCAAATTCTTCATCTGTTAATTTTATAGTAATATCTATTTTCAAGTCTTCTCATACAGTTATTTCTCTAGGATGAGATACAAATATATGATATTGTTTTAATATTTCTTTATTAGTCATCTTCAATGTGGTTTAAATATAAATTGTTTTCTGTAGACCGAGTCTTCTACTTCGGATATTTTTTTAGATATACTTGACATACCCACTCAAAATTTTTCAGCTAATTCTCAAACAGAGTTGTATGTTTTAATAAACTTTCAGTTCTTATCATAAACATCTATTTTTTTATTATTCTTTCCTTTTAGCGAGGCTATATATTCAGGTCTATCCTTCATTTTTTTCAAATTTATCAGTTATAGTATTTTGTATTTCTACTTCATTTGGAGCTTCTATACTAGGTTGAGTTTCAGTTACAGCTTCTTCGTATGTAGTAAGTCAACTCATTACTTCAGGGCATAAGAATTTCATTCATTGTCTTATAGCTTTATATCTAAGCATTAGATGTGGTTGATCTTTCCAAGGTCAGAATGATTTTACCCATCATGCGTTTTTAGCTTGTTCTATTTTAAATGTTTCAGTTATTTCTCAGTTATCTCATGAAATTTTCACTTCACAAATATTAGCATCAGTTTTTATAAATTCTATTTTATATCCTGCTTTAGTAAGTTGTGATATCATTACTTCTCAATATATAATCATTTTACCATTTACATATCAGATTCATTGTAATGCTTCGAACATTGACATTCACATTTGTTTTCCCATTTGAACTGTCATCATAGCTTGTGCTTCGGATAATCCTTTTGGTAATGCTCATCCATCTGAATAATACTTGATTTGAGTTTTCAGGTCTTCAAATGATTTTAGTTCTAATGATAGTATTTTTTCTTTATTAGCTATTGCTATTGCTTTTTCATTTGCTTTTTCTTCAGCCCATTTTTCAGCTTTTTCTCTAAGTTCAATTTTAGTCTGTTCAATTTTTTCTTCAGCTAACATATCTACCAAGTCATCTTGACTAGGTCCATCTGAAGCTGTTTCAAGAGTTTCTTTAGTTGGAGTCATTATTTTTTACGTTTATTTTTAAAATGTTTTTTTAATATATATAGGAAATAATCTGATTGAGTTTTGAAGTCAGCCATTTCTAGTGTCATTTGGTCAGTAATATTACTTTTTTTTAATCTGATCCAAATTCTAATATCAGGTTGCTTCTTGTCTATCGAGTTCATCACTTTCTTTATTTATTAAATATTGTTTTAGTTCATCTATTACACTCGTAGCATAATCATATCATGCATTGAATTCTTTTCACCTATTCCCCTTATTCATTTTAAGGTGTGTTAGCAGTTCATATTGTATGAATGCGATTTTTTGATTATCACTCATTAGTTTTTATTATAATAGGCTAATACGTTATTAAGCCAGGCTTCTGCTCTATCATTTCAGCTATATCTTTTTGCCTTTTCTAGATTAGGTAATCATCCATAGTAGCTAGTCCATATTCTTTTGAAGTCCTTATAGGAATCTTCTTTTGTATTATAATACTTGAACTCTCTAGGTCAGTTTACCCATGTCATGATTCAGAAGCAATTATTCCTATTTGCTGATCATCATTTAGTACATCACACAGTTTCATGATTTGCGACTGCTCTTGCTAATTTATCTATATCAATAGTTTCTTCTCTTTTCGGAGGCTCTACTTTACATGTATTGCGAACCTTTCTTCTAGGTTAGTTTCACATTCTTCTTCTTCTCATATAATCTTCTTTTTTATACATCTTGTCTTCCATATTGCTTGTTCTTTTCTAGCCTTACTTTCTGCTTCTAGTTTTCAGTATGCTATTGCATTTACTTCAGCTTTTTTAAGGTCTATCTCATCAAGTTCTATTTGAGATGGTTTCTCTAGTTCATCTATCTGCATTTGATATTGGATAATCTCTTTGTGAGCATTTTCCAGGTTCATGCTATTAGTGTAACTATTATATCATATTGCTAGTCAGGTGACTAGTAGGATTGATAATACCCCTAGGTTTCTTTTGCTCATAATCATTAGGTTAGTAATATAAAGTATATAAGCATTATCATATTATCTAATTTTGACAGATAGTCAACACTTTCTTTTACTTAATTATTTGCGTTCTTTATTTTTTTAAGTATTCTTTGAATGTCTAAAACTTTTATATATAATTGGTAGTGGAGAAGAAGTTTCAATCAATGAAGTTTTAGACGACTACATACTACTAAGTATATATTTGTTTGAAGCTTCTTTTCTGTTTATTAACCCTATTTTTATATGTCTAGAAATATAATAAAACCTAAATTAAGGTTTCAAATACTTAATAGAGATAACTTTGAGTGTCAATATTGTTGATTAAAGGCAGGGAATGGAATACATTTACAAATTGACCATAAGATTCCTGTTAAAAAATGATGAGACAATAGTTTAGATAATTTAATAACTTCTTGTTTTGAATGTAATATATGAAAATGAGCAAACAATATAGAAGATATAAAAGAAGATTTATATAAAACTGTAATAAACCAGAATACAAAGCTTCATATTGATTTATTTTTTAAATGGTGGAATGAAAAGCGATTTTCAAAAATAGATAAAAATACAATAGCTTTATTAAGTATACTTCATACTGAATCATTATGAGGAGATAATTACAGAATATATCTTAGTTACGACCCAATAAATAAATATAACAAATCTTTAATAGAATTAGAAAAAGATTTTAAGTTATGATGAGAATATTGTCAGGAATTATTAAGTATAATGGAATGACCTTTATGAACTAATCATAATATGACTAATGAAATTGATTTATTTTTTGAAGAATCCTTGCTGAATAACAATATACGGAGAGCTGAAGCTATTGAAAATATGTCTTACAGATTAAATTTTGAATTAACAAAAGAATTATATCAACTATATATAGATTGAGAGATTAAAAACTCATATAGTATTCAGAAATTTTCTTATTTCTTTAATGAAGTTAAACAATGACTCAAAGAGTAATAAATGATTCATTTTGGACAGACCCTTATATAGAAGAGTTAACATCAGATGAAAAGTTAATTTTTTTATATCTTATATCTAATCCTTTATGTAATATAGCGTGATTATATGAAATAAGAAGTAAAAGAATATCATATGAAACTTGAATTTCTATAAGTTTTGTGGATAAAATTTTAGATAAGTTACTATTAGGGGGTAAAATCTTTAGGGTTAAAGATTGGATTTTGATGGTCAACTTTCTAAAGAATCAAAACATAGATAATCCTAGCGTTCGTACAGGGGTCAATAGAATTATAAAGGCATCTCCAAGCTATTTTTGGGAGGCTCTAGGGAGGGTGTATGGAGAGTGTGTAGACGCTCCGACATACTTAACTTTACTTAACTTAACTTTACTTAACTTTACTTTACTTAACTCTACCTCAACTTTACTTTCAGAAAATAAACCTTCAAATTTTTCAAATTTCAAGGAAGAGAGTTTTGAGTATTCTATTTCTAAAATTTTTCTTCAGGATTTAATAAACAGACAAGTCGCTTCTGTTCTTTATTCACTTAAGACTAAGTCAGAGGATGATATTATACAGATTTGGGCTTCTGAGGTTAGTAGAATGCTAAGAGTAGATAAACTTACTCCTGATCAAGTTAGATATGTGGTTGAATTTACCATACAGGATGATTTTCGGTCTACTGTTATTTTATCTATGATGAAGTTCAGGAAGAAGAATAGTGACAAGATTCCTTATTTTGTGGTTATTATCTGAAAAATTAAGGATTCATGATGATTTGAAAAGGATATTGATTCTATGACCTGAGAAGAAGCTATCGCAGAAGCGAAGAAAAAATGATTACTTTAGTTTTATAAATATAAATTATGTGAGTTTGATTAAAAATAGCCAAATATAAGGCTATTGTGAAAGATTTAGATTGAAAGAGCTACTCTCCATACCCAATAACTGAGGAAGAGTATGCTAAATTAAAACTTGCTAGAGCTTGAAATAAGCCATTTGTATGGATCCATGACATTGAGGATAATAAGGTTCGTGAGATTAATCCACGTGAAATTAAGCAATTTATTCCTATTACCAATGCATCTGAGAGTTCATATTCTGTTTCTAGACGTTGGATATGTAATTTCTGAAGACGTCATCCATTACATATGCAATGAGCTTGTGAATGTGCGAAAGAGCAGTTCATTAGTTCTTATACATACTGGGATAGGCTGAGAGATATGGGATTTAAAATAAATTATGCGAGTGATATTACTCAGGAAATGATTGATAGATATGATTCGGAGTTTTGAAAAAGGGATTTAAATGAAACCTAAGGCTTAGAAAATTCACACAGGTATATTCTATCCATTTTAGACTTAATGTTCCAAAAAACAGCCAAAGAGTTCCATATTTTTATATTTTAATCTTAGTTCGATGAACAATAAAATACTTAATCTTAGAAAATTACTAAATAAGAGAAAATTACCATGTTGAAATTGTTGGGAATGTTGTTGAGTGATTATTTTTAGTAAAGATGAACTCAAAGAAATGACAAAATCTTTGAAAAAACAATGATTACATTCTCCTCCTAACTGAAAGTGAAACAAATATTGTGAATACTTGACTTCGGAGTGAAAATGTAGTGTTTATAATTCTAGACCAATAATTTGTCGTTGATTTTGACAAATAGATTTAGATTCATTAAAATGTCCTAAGAAAGTATTTAGTAATTTAATTGTTCAGCCTAATGAGATGAAGCAATATCGTACTCAAGTCATGAAAGACTGAATAATGAATAAAAATGCAGATTCTATTTTATGATCCATAGATTGAATATTTAATAATATATAATTATGAAACAAACAGCAGTCCAACTAATAGTAAATTCTACTCACGATACAGAAGAATTTAACGAAGCTATGCACCCTGTTCATTTAAAAGTTGCCGAGATTAGAAAGTTCGTGAGTGTGAATTTAAGTATGGAAGAATATGATGAGTATATGGCTTGCGAGATATGAAGTGAAAGAGAAGAATATATTGATAAGATTTTAAAATTAATTTAAGGACAAATGGAAAAAATAAATTTATGTCAAATAACTTTGTGAAGAAGTACATTTTGAGCTTTTGATGAAAAAACAGATGCAAAAACTATGGTTAGGTTATTATGAGATTTATTTGATAGAATATCAGTTTTAGAAAAAGAGAATAAAGAATTAACTATAAAAGTAGAAAATTTATCTTTCTTTGATAAGAATACAGGGAAAGAAACTAAATAATTAATATTTACTAAAAGAAAATCTATTATGAAAATCCTAATAATACTAACACTCCTACTCCTACCACTAAATACTTATGCTAGTTATGAAATGCTAGAGCTAACTTTTATGTTAGAAGATTTAGGTGTGCTTACAGAAGTTGAAGTGTTTGATTTAATATTTAATGAATTGTTATGAGTAAATTAAAATGATGAATTGTATTTATATTTATATGTATTGCTTCTCCATTTGCTATTATATGAGATATAATATTAATTATACCAACATTAATACTACATTCAGATAATTGGGAACAAGAATATTTCCCATTAATTAAACAGATATGGAAATAGCTAGTGAACTGTGATTATTTAATAAATAGAATAGAATGGAGAAATTAGAATTTATATCTTTATGTAAACAAGAGCCTTTTCAAAATACACCATTAACAGTAGAACAAGCATATTGAAGAGTATATAATGAAGAAGAAAATTTACAAAGACAATGCTGAGAAGTTAGATGGAGAGAAAATAATAGAAATATTAATCTTCGCAATTATGAAGAAAGACCAGAAGATTATAGAGATAGATAAAGATTAATTTAACACCTAAGTAAGATACTATGACAACAGAAGCAAAACATCATAAATATTATAAATGTGCTTATTGTTGATGAAAAGAAAGTTATAGTATAAGAATTTGTACAAATCATTATGTTTCATATTGTAATGATTGTAATCATAAATTAATAATTGATAACAAGAAATAATGACAAAACTCTTAGATAATATCAATAGAGAGTGTAGAAAAATATCTTAATAATTTAATAACTAAATAACTATGAGAGATACTAAAGAAATGATAAATAAACAATGCACTAGGTGTTATAAAAAATATACACTAAAAACAAATGATGAGTGTTATATTCATACTTGTATTCCTTGAATGAGAAACAAAGATTGAAGTTGGAAAGAATAACAGATACATTACACTATCCAATTTATTGAATAATAAGTACATTATAATTAACTAATGAATAATGAAAAGAGAAACCTGTAAAAAATGTGAGCAAGCATTCCTAGACTTAGTAGCTACTCAATGTTGAACTGAAAATGCTTTAGAATGCTTTACTAATGATATAGAAACAGATATGTGTATTAAGTGCTTAGTTAGAATATGTAATAGATATATTAAATAATAAAATAGAAAAAATGAAACATTTAATAAATTTTAGCAATAAAACATTTGCTATAAAATTTCTTGAAACAATAGAAATAAATAAGCATTGAGAAAAATATGAAGTAGAAATAAATACTTCAAATGATTATATGAATGAATACTACGATACAGAGAAACAAGCTGAAACTAGAAAAGCTCAAATAGTAGCTGATTGGTTAATTTATTTAAGTAATGAGAAATAATGAATGAAATACTAATAGTAGATAAAAATTCAAAACTACTACTATCTTATAAAGAATGAGAAGATGTTATAGTAAATGAAAGACTAAAAATAGAAACAAATTGAAATAAATTAGTAATAATAATTGATGCTGATATTGCTGAATGAAACATTAAAACTGACTGAATTAAATACTATGAGGAGTGAAATGAAAAATAAAAAAGAACACATTAAAAGACTAGCTAAGAAAGAAAGGCAAGATTTACTTTGAATAACTAATGAATAAATGAATACGAACCAAAAAATGCGTCTGTTAATAAATAGATATGGAGACATGATCTGAATTGATGATTTATACAATAAGTATAAAGTAGTTCTTAATATTAAGAATGCTAGAGAGATGTCTGATTCTAATAAGAATAAAGAGATTGAAAAGTTTAAAACTTGAATTGAGACTCTTGAATTAAGTCCTGAGTTTATAGATATATATAGAACAGCTATGTATGAGTTACTAAAAAAGAGAGATTAATTAATCTCTCTTTTTTCTTGTTGTAGTTCATCTGCTTAAGCTTTTCACAGGAGGAGCTTTTTTCTTATCTTCTCTTATATATCATTTATAGATTCTATCGAATTCTGCAGTTCATCATACTCACATAACTACTCATAATCATTTTATGATCCTAGTCCAATCTTGTCTTTCAATTCAATCACTTATATCTTTCCATCATGTAAGTACATTTATACTAGAATATCTAGCTCATCAGTAAAGTATTCATGCGTATGGGACAAATCATATTAACTGTCATATAGCTTTTCATGTTGGAGAACTATAGTCTTGTTGATTATGAACAAGTCTTCATCCTTTTCTCAGTAGTTCTTCGTATAATGCAAATAGTAATCATGCGAACATATAGGCCATCATATGTCATCATACTTTACCATATTTCTTTTGGGCTTTTCTTCATCATCCATATCTAAGCATAGCAGAATGATTCAATACAAAGTTTTGAAATACAGTTGCAACTGATGAAGATTTTCTTTCATTTTTAAGTACGAACATAGCTTTTCATTCAAAATGAGTATGTCACATAGCTTTTTTAATAATAGTATCTGCATTATATACTGCGTCAGATTCATTTAAACCTTGTTTTAAGCTTCTTTTATATTCTGAGTACCATAGAACTCTTGAAAGTACAGCATCTGCTTTTTGGATACCATAGAATCAATATTTGTTCCATTTCTCCATTATTCATTTATCGAATTTATCAGTTGTATTTCAGAATAGATTTCTATATTCTCTATTTCTTACAGTTCATGATTTTTCTGAAACCATATCCCATATTTCCTTTTTCCCTACAACTGCTTTTACTATATCTTTATATGCTCCTAAATCTACATTTCCTCATATTGCTACTCATTCAAGGATAGCTGAAGTTTGAAGAGCCATAGTCGTTGGATTAAACCCTAATACAGCTGATTGGAAGTTTCTTACTCATTGTGACACTATTCTGTCAAATCACGTTTGAACTCATAAAACTCATTGTCTTGCAATTACGTCAAGATAGTCTTTCATGAATTTATATCATAAATCTCATAACTTATCTTTTCACCAGGTATTAACTATTTGATTCAATTGTTTAATAGGTTTCTGCATATTAGTATAATAACTAACATTAGATACATGAGTTTTGAATATTTTATCTGACATAAGTTCAGGAACTACTTCAAGTCCTGTAGCTTCTTTTGTAAATCATTGTTCTGTTTTAGTCTTTCTGAATAAATTACTTCAGTTATCTATGGTATTTGGATCTATTGTACTAGCAAATTTATCTTGATTACTAGCCCAATCCATTTGTATAGGGAAATATTCATCCATAAGAGTAATCATTTCATTATCTACAAGTATTTTAGTTTCTTGCATTTGTTTACCTAAGTCTTTGAAAACTGATTGCATATAATCATACATTTCCTTTTCTTCTTTTGTAAGATATGTATCACTTGCTTGTTCTGTTAAAGTATCTGAAAATGTAGTAGGATCTTCTCAGGCTTTTTTCATCCTAGCTATTAATTTAATCTTACCTTTTCAATCACTTCTTCTAGATAATCAATGGAATGTTATTTTTTTCCATCATTCTTTTGTTATTTTTAATTCTTTAGATAATTTATCGAATTCTAATGCAATAGCTTCCATATAATCCCTATGTTTATTTATAGGAGTTTCTATGAAATTATAAGCCATTCTAGATAAGTTTAATTCTTCATCTAATAACCATTCCATAGGTGTAGCATCTAGTAAAGCGTCTTTAGTTCTAATCTTAGCTTTTATACCTAATTCTGCTATTCTACTCTCTTTTTTAATAGTTTCAGAAGCTTTTAATGGTTTAGTTGATTCTATTTTAGTTAATCCTGGTTCTGCTTTTACTCTTTCTTGTTCTATTTTTTGATTAAATTCTTGATCCTTAAATTCTCTATATTGCTTACCTACTTTTTTATAATATTTAACTGTATCTAATAATGTATTTAACTCATCTATTGTTAGATTATAAATACTTTGTTTTCTAGCTTCTTCTATTTGATTATAAAATTTTTCATCCTTTAGATATTTTTCAAATATTTCTAGTTCTTTAGCTGTAAACTCTTGTCATGTCATCACATTATCTACTGCTTGAACTTCTTTACTTCTTTTTTCAGGAACTTTTTTAAGTGTATACTCTTTATTAAACCAATCAAAGAATGCTTTTTTACTCTCTACGTCTATTGTAGATTGTTTTCTAAGCTTATCTACTTCGTTTCTTACTTCTTTAGCTTTAGCTTGTTTATTTACCCATAATCTATTGATTTTATCTATAAGCTTTATAACATCAGAACCTCTAACTTTATTTTCTTTAAGCCATTTTTTAGCTTCTCTTATTATAGCTTGTTTATCTTTTCATGAAACAACTGTATCTAAACTTGATTCTAGATTATCAAAGGCTTCTTTACCTTTAAATATTTCATCTTGGATTTTAGTTAAATCTCAAAACTTCTTTGTCATTAAATCCATGAAGTGTTGTTCAAATTTAGCTATATGTTTAGATAGTTGTTTAGATATTTTTGGAAGTAATCATTCTTGTAATGATTTCATAATATCTTTTGTAAAACTATCTTTTAATATTTTATAATAACTTAATCCTACATCTTTTGGTTTAACAGCAATTTCATTTGTAGTCACAAGACTTGTTGGAGTAGTTCATTCTTTATAACCTATAATATCTTTACTCATTCTTCATTCTAACATAGTGTTTAATGTTTCGAAGTATGGTCAGTTTATATCATTAGTAAACATCATTATAGAGTCTTTCATAGGCTCAAATAATTGATTTATTTTACCTGGATCTGCATATTCAGCTAGAGCTCATTTTATTTCTGCAGGTTGATTCTTTATATATACTCCTGTAGTTCTGATATATGGAGGATCCAAATATGATATAGTTTCTTTATTATTCAAAGTCTGTCACATATCTGTGATAAATTCTTTACCATCCTGGTTATATATATTGATTTTATCTCAATATTCTTCAAATACTTTTTGATATTTAGTTAATCAATCTATCATTTTATTTCTTACATTCACTACATTTTGGAATCATGAACTTGCTGATACTACTTTTTGTCAACTATCTCATCTTTGTCTAAAATGCCTAGACATACTAACTAGCATTGCACTTTCTACATCCCCTGGTTTAATATTTATATCATCATATTTATCAAGTACAGTTGATATTTTTTTACTAATTTCAGGATATCTATTTTCAAAGACTGTTCTATCATTTAGAACAAGCTCGGTTGCTGTATCTAGCTCATTTCATTCTAAAACTTTTCAATTCTTTTTAGCTTCTTCTGATAAATGTTCTTTTAACCACTCTCTGAATGTTGTAGTAGTTTCTCATTTTATGGCAAGCTTAGTATCAGGTCTTTCTTCAAAGAATTGTTTAGCATATTGTGGGTAGAATGATAATTCAGCTAACTCTTTAAATTCTTTAGATCATACTTCTACTCCATACTCATCCATTATTTCTTTAATTTCAGGTATATGTGCTAATTCAACTCATATTTCTCATATGATTTTATCGTATGCTGAATCTACTAATCCTATAACATTTACTTTTCATTCTTTAATAGCTTTTACAACTTCATATTTTTCCTTATCAAAATGATTTATGTGTAATTGTTCAATACCTGATTCTATCATTTCTTTTGCGAAATAATAAACTGTACCAGCTCATCAAAAAGGCTCTACATATGTTTTAGCTCCTTGATTGGTAGCTTTCTTTATCATAGGAAGTAATATATTTTTGAATGTCATAGATTTATTACCCATAAGAGAAAATGGAAGCTTTACTCTAGCTCATTCAGGAGCATTAACTATATGCATTCTAGCTCATATTTCTTTTAAACTCTTACTTAATTGTCATATATTAATTTTGAATTCTTCAGCTTTTTTAAATAACTTATCATACCCTAACATATCTAGAATATTTAATCTTTGTTGATTATTAATTCTACCTGTAGGAGCTTTAGCAACTTCTTTTGTTTTTCATTTTATTGAGTCATAAAAGAATTTAGATTCTTCTTTATTGATCATATTTTTTTGAACTGCTAAATCGGTTGCTTGTTTAACTATATCAATTCAATGTTTATTCAATAATTTAGTTATATCATTTACATTTGGCTGTTTAGATATTTTAGCAATTTCAGTAGCTAATTTATTGTCTGCTCTTTCTTTTTTTATCTTTTCAGAAATCGGTGTTTTTTTCTCATTTTTTTTCGTGTCTATTTTTTGACCCTTTTCTTGGCTTAAATTAGCCTTTATTTTTTCTGAAGTTTTTCCGTAAACTTTTACGGGATTTTTAGTTGACTTTCTTGATCTAGTTTTTTCTATTTTTGGGAAATGAGTTCATACTCATAAATTTGGAAAACTTTCTTTAAAATTCTTAAATGTATTCAATAATTTTTCTGAAAATAAAGTTCATTTCATAGCTCACATTTCATTAAGCTCTTTCATTATTTCAGTTTTTCTTTGATTTTGTTCTGTATCTTTGAAATCTTTAGGATCTAATCCTAGTTCTTCCATGTCAGCTTTCGTTTGAGTATCTGCAAACTTACCTGTTTCATCTTTAGCAACTTGTATGGTTTCTAATTCTGTAAGCAATTTAAATGCTTTTGATTTTTCTTTATTAGCAAATATTTCCCCTTTTCTAATTTTTCATATATCATCTATCCTACTTTCTCTCTCCATATGATCTTTAGCAAGATTCATTAATTCATCAGGTTCTACTTGTGAAGTAATATTATTATCTGACAATATTTTATCTTTATTTATAGATGCATATTTTGCTACTGCTTCATTTATAAACACACTATAAACTTCTTTATAATCTCCTGACTTAAATCTTTCTACTGTTTTTCTAGCTTCAGCTTCTCATTTACTTTTTAGGTATTTTTCAAGAGATATTCAAGAAAATCACATATTTTCTCCTCATTGTCTTCATTCTTTATTTTGCAAGGCGTGTTGTATTTCATGTATCAATGTTTCATGCTGTTGTTCATCAGTTTCATTCTTATTTAATTCTATTTCTATTTTATGAATATTTCATGTTTCTTTATGTACAGTAGCTATAAATCTTCATCTACTTCTCATATCTCCTCTATATGCTACCTCAACATTTTTTAGTCATGGATAAATTTTATATAATTCATCATGTTTTAATATATGTCAAAGTTTAGAAGTTAAATCATTATCGAATTCGTCAACTTCAGGTGGTTTTGTATATAAAGATTTATCATCCTGGATTTCAAATAACACTTCTCAATCCTCATCTTTAAAACTTTTAGATCAATTTTTTGGATCTTTTATTGTTATTAAATTTATTTTTCATCATGAAAACTCTGCAAATTTCTCTACATAAGGCTCTGCTTTTTCTAGAAAATAATCCTTTAATCTAACATAAGATTTTTTTAATTGTTGTCAGTATTCTTGTGATATATCTCCATTAATAATTGAAGCATCAATATCTGTTATATAATTATCATCTCCTTTTTTAGCTCTTTCTATTAATTGTTTTTTCTGTTCTTTTAATACATCTTTAATCATTTCTGATCATCAAAAATAATCCGAAACAACTCAGGCTGTTCAGAATACTCATCAAGTTACTCATCATAAAGCAAACGCTTCTGCTGTAGTAGGTTTATTTAAATATTCATCTATATTTACCTCTCATTTTCAACTAGCTATACTTAATGCATTTTCAGAAGCATATCATTGATAAACTTCTTCTAATCATTCAACTACAACATTCCCTGGGATTTTAGCTGTATTTAATAAATGTTTATAAATTCATTGAGTTTTTATAGGAGCAAATGTTGATATAAATTGTCATGCATCAGTTACTGCTAACTTCATATTATCTTGGAATACATCCATTCAAGCTTCAGAAGCCTTTTCTTCAGATAATCATTGTTTTAATGCATCGTTATAAGTTGATCAAGCTTCTACATAACTTTCAAATGTTCTAGATGATAATCATGCAAAAACTCATGATGTAACAATAGTAGCTGTAGTTCATAATCACACAACTCATGCTCATATAGTTCATACTCAGGCTCATATTCAAGCAGTTTCAGCTCCTGCTATCATGAAAGGTAATGATTGTGGGAATTTTTGAGTCCAAAACCTAGGATCTCACATTTGTTCTATATCGAATTCTTGTGTTATTGGATGTTGAAAATCAACTTCCCTCATCCTTTTCTCTCCTGTTTCAGTAAAACTTTTTCAAATTTCTTCAGCTCATCCAAATCTTAAAGCTCATCATACTCATGACATAACTTGTCATACTCATAAATCTAATGCTTGTCATATTTCTCAAAGAGCTCATTCTCATCATCTCGCTTCTAATTGCATTTTTCTTTGCAAATCTACATCGAATTCTTCAGGTTTATATTCTCTTAATTGTGGTCACTCTTTTTCTTGAGTATCTATATATTGATTTCTTTTTTCAATCATTGTATTTAATAATGATTGATCCTTTTTTCATAATCATTCCATATAATTAACTCAATCCTCACTATAACTATATTCAGCCATTAATGTATTGGATCTCTTTCTATCTCTTGTAGCTTGGGCTTGTTGCATTTCTTCAGGAGTAGCTCACATTAAGTCTGTCGCTCTACTTATTAATGTTTTAGTTCACATAGGAGCTATTGTACTTAATACTGCTGAGCCTAAAGAAGCCCCAGGATTATTAATATCACTAGGACTTTGTTGTTCTTCAATTACTCTTTTTTGTCTTACTTGTATTGCCATAATTTACTGTTATAAAGAAGGTAAAAGTTCTTGTAGTTTATCATATCATGCATCATCATTAAAGAAACCTTTTTTAAGTCATTCTTTATCAAATATTCAAGCTTCTTTTAATATTTCAAGCATTTCGTCTTCAGAATAACTTTCTAAAGAGTCTTTAACTGTTTTTACTATAACATCAGCATTAGTTTCATTAGTTAAATTATTTACTAATTCTGCTTTTATATATGTATTATAAATATCATCTGAAGATTTTTTCAATAAGTCATCCACATCTCAGCTAGATATATCCCATTTTCAGATATTATCTTCTAATGTTTTATCTACAAATTCAGGTGTCATCTTAGTCACTGCATTACTTGAAGAAGTTTTTTGTAATTTATTAAAGTCTTCAGCAGTTGTTATATTATATTGTTCAGATTCTTTTAATTTATCTGCTTCTTTTTGTTCTGATTCTGTAAGCCCTGTCTTTTTATATTGTCATTCTACAACTAATCTAGTTGGATCTATCCCACTTGATATTAATTCCTGATACATAGCTTGGTCTTCTCACTTTAATTGTCACATTATTAGCTTAGTTTGTTCTGCTGATGTTAAGTCTTTCATTAACTTATTTCAATTAACTGATGGAACAATTTCAGCTCAATACCCATTATTTGAATATCTTTTCATTGCATTATCTACAGTCATATTTGGATATGTAGAAGTTTGGAATAATAATATATCTCTACCAACTATTGCATCTTCTACTGAGTTATATCTAGCAAAATTTCATCCATCTAAAGCTTCAGATCCTTTTTGTATTTCAATACCATATTGTTTAAGAGTATTGGCCCATTGTTCATTATATTTAATGTTTCCTGGATTATTATTCTTAAATGAAGCGTTATTTGGATATTTATCTTTTAGACTCGTAAAATCTGTACTTCAATATTGAGTTTTACCTGGAATAAATTCTAGTCAGTATTTAGATTCTAGTCATTTTAATTCTAATCTTTTCTTTTGTATATCTAATGCTGTTTTTTCTATTTCACTTTGGACCTTATCTCATTTTTCTATATCTCATAAAACACTTGTATACAAATCGAATTGTGCTTCAAGTCCTTTTAGTTTTTGTTCTCATCTAGCTATTTCAGCATCTGTCATATCTTTTATAGTACCTAATCTATATTTTCTTACTGCTGATAATTCATTTATTTGCTTTGATATGTTAGATTCTTCTTTAGCTATTAATTGTTCTCTTTTTGCAGGATCTATTACATTAGCGTATCTTTGCATTAACTCAGGTCTTGATTTATTTAGATCTACTTCTAAGTTACTTATCGCACTATCTAAATCAGCAACTCATCATGTTTTTAATCTCATTTTATCTACTATATCTCATTTACTAAATGAACCTACAGCATCAGCATATTTTTGTCATAATGCATATTTTTTGTTTAATATGTCATTTCTATCTAAATCATATGGATTTGTAAGATTATCTTTTTGTGTTTCTGTAGAATAACTAAAACTATCTGAATTGTCAGTTGTTGGAGTAGTTTCTGTAAAAGTAGTAGTTTCTGCAGGTGGAGTTGTTCCTGTAGGTGCAGGAGTAGTTTCTTCTACTGCTCCTGCATATGTTGAAAGATTAGTGGTATCTATTGTTCAAGTATTAAGTTCTTGAGCAGGAGTAGGAACATCTAACGAACCTTTTCAGCTTAATAATTCTTCTTTAGTTGCCATAATTTTTAATTAAAAAAGTAAGTTTTGTTTATTTTTCAAATCCTGGTTAGAGTATGTTTTATTCTTAGATTCAGTTGGAGTTGTTAAACTAAAATCTGTATTTTCTTGTCCTTGTTGAAATTGTCTTGTATATTCTGATTGTCTGTTTTCTATTTCTTTTAATGTATCAAAGTATGTTTGTGCATCTTGATTTTCATTAATATCTGTTAATCATCTATTGAATGTAGTTTTGATATTATCTTTTCTATCTTCAAGTCATTCTCTTTTTCTTCTTCAATATTCTTCTCTATTGTATTCATCTTTTCCTAATTGGTCAACTGTTTCTCAAGCTTCTTGTGTTTGAATTCAACTTCATATAATATTTCTTCTTCAGTAAGCATTTTGAGCTTTACTCATAGACTTAGCAAAAGTAGTATTGATTTTAGCTAAATCTCTAGCTGTATCTGTTCTAGAATAATCAATTAATCTATTTAATATATTTTTATCAACATTATAGTCTGAAGTTTTTCTTTCTCTTTGTCTATTAAAATATGGTTCATAATATGATTTTTGAACTTCTTCTATGTTCTTTCTTTCTTCATCAGATATATTTTTTTGTTCATATTGTGGAAATATTGTAGATTCAGGTCCATTTTTATCAACTAAATTTTGAGTATTAGACGCACTATTTTCACTTGCATTTGTTAGTTTTACTAATCATCCTGCAGTTTCATCATATTTATATCCTTTTTCAGCAATTTGAGAGTTTACCCAATCTTGTCCTTTTAATTTTACAGCATTTTTAAGTCCTGCTAAATTATTAGGATTTGTTAAATCAATATCAGCTGAATTTGATGATCAAGAATTTGTAGATTCTTCTTTTTGTCCAAGGTCTATATTCTTTATTTTTTCATCTTTTAAAGATTTTAAAACTTCATCATATAATCATTGTTCTTTCAATGCAGAAACAACTTTATCTTTTCAATGTTTTTTATAAGCATCCCTTAATCATTGATAATTATTATCGGTTAATGCTGTTATATCTATTTTAGCCATAGTTATTTTATATTAAATATTAGAAAAACAAGTAGCGTACAAGCCTGCTGTTAGATTATCAACAACATCCCAGGTTACAATAAATCAATCAGTAGTAAATTCTTTTAAATGTCAGCTAATTACAAGTCATCCACTTTCTAAATGAATAAGTAATGCATTGCTTCAGGTAGGAGTAGTTGTAACATTAGTCTTATTTCAATCATCATCATAATATCATAATCAAACTGTATTAGTTCAAAATATCATAACTTTTTTAGGCTCAAATCAAAATCAAGAAAATGTAGTATCTCATCAAACTGTGACACTTCTCCAATCTATAAGAGAATATTTCGTATCTGCTATTCATCATCATGATGATCATCCTATTGGTTTAAAGACTTGTCAATCCCATACTTCCATTACTTCATCCACCTTATTATACCAAGTCTGTCATTCGTATCTTCAGTATACTGGTTCTTCAGCTTGTTCAAATTTTTCAAGTCTTTTACTTAGAGCTTGTATTTGGAGTGATAAATCTTGGTTTGTAATTCACATATTCTAATAGTTATAAATAGGAGTAAAATATATTTCTGATCATAAGAATTCATAAAATCAAGCTCATGCTCCTGATTGAGTAATTTCTAGCTTAAGTTGTATATCTCTTCAAATATTAGACAAAAATGCTTCAAATTCAAATTCTGTTGTTGTTTTTACTAATGAATAAGCTCATCATTCTATACTTACGTATAACTTAAATGTAGTGTCTTTAGCACATGGCACAAATGACATTTTTACTCTTTGATGGATTTTCTTAACTTTTTCATCTCCTAAATTTAATCTTCAGGTTTCAATAGTTACTGTTATATCATCATCTTCAACTCAATCCATAATTTGATACACATTTCATCCTTGTCAGAATGTAGCTATTCATCCACAATCTTTAGCACAAGTCCATTCTCATGCAACAGGAGAGCCTGTTTGACTTGCTTCAGTATATTTAGCTGTAGCAAATACTGAATTTCCCATTTGGAAGCTTTTTTCTATATCATATATATATACAACACTCGTTATTCCTAGATAATATTTATCATTTGATACGACTCCATGAGCTCTTGTTATAGTATTTGTATGAAACTCTAATCCATCTGATAGACTTAGTCATTCTTTAACACTACTATTATCTATAGCATTTAGCATTTCAATTCATTCGTTTGATAAAAAGAATTGCATATTATTACCATTTGCAACACTTCATCATGAAACAGCTCCTTTGTGTGTAAATACATAATTTACAGAGAAGTTATCAGGACTATCTCAGGTAATATCAACTCTAGCAGTAGCAAAATATATTACAATTTTTCATTGTATATTTTTAATACAAGTTGGAGTACCTAGATTTTGTAATTTAATAAAATTATTCTTTGGGAAATAATCTCATATACCTAAATCAGAAAAGTAGACATAAGGGGTATCTCATTGAAGTCATACGTACCATAATCTATTATGTTCTACTACTCATCTTAAAGGTAGTATTGATGTAGATGTTAGGTCTATAAATCAATTAACAGCATCATATTTATATAAATCTTGTTCTCATATAATATACATAGCATTTGTAGATTCATATATCACATATGCTTCTGTAGTTGGTATTTTATCAAATTCTCAATATATATATATTCTATCTTCAGTATTTGAAGTAATTAATTTTGTTTCTCAATTTATAATGATATATTTTCAAATAAAATCATTAATTGTCATTCATCATATATTTGTAATATATCTTTTATCTCATGCACTTGCATTTCATGATGATCAAGTTCATGATTCAGCACTTCAGATAGACCTGAAAGGAATAATATCCCAATAGCTTCATACATTAGATATATTAGCAATTGTTCACGTATTAGTCCATGTACTTCATACTAATCTTTGAAAATCAGCATTTTTACATCTAAAATAGTTAGCACTTGATATTGAAATAGGATTAAATCAAATTCAACTAACTAATCATGTAGTCTGATTTGTTCATAGTAGTTCTATTGTAGGTCTTTTTTTAAACCCCATTTTATCTGTATAATCTATATTCTCTGCTGTATATAGACTATTTTTATTATTTCATATAAATGATTCATTTGAAATTAAACCAAGTTTGTAATTATCAACTAAAATTTTATTTCTTTTAACTCATTTAAAGTTTATCTTTGCTTTAAACATTGTTCTAATTATTTATACAATAAATTACTCTAACCAAAAGTTGTCAATAGTTTCTTGCATTTTTCATTCTGCATATTGTAATTCATTTGAAACTTCTCCCCAATCTCTTTGATTTCTATGATATTCTACAAGAGAATAGTTTATAATATTTCTATCAAACTCTGCAGGTAAAACTGGTTCATCTAAGTCATCTACCATATCTGTTAATTTTTGAATATATTCTATATAAACAGGAAAGTTTGGTGTTTCTTCAAATATAATTTTATTAGCTCATGATACTCTTTGGAATCTATATTCATCTTCTATTGGATCTATTTCTGAATATCTTCATGCAGACTTAAGATAAACTTTTACAGGTTGTAAATAATCTACTGGTAAAGTTCATACTGAATCTATTAATGTTACTAATGTTTTTACTGTTTTTATAGATTGTTGCACACTTCTATCTTGTATAGCTTTTAAATATACTTCATTATATCCATCATTTAATGCTTCTTTATTATCATCTCATCAAGCTATCCATTCTGGTCTTGTATCAAGATGTTTTTTCGCAAATTTAGTTTGTAGTTCTAAAAAATTCATAAGATTTTAATTAAATATTATTTATATTAATATAATATAATTATAGTTTTTTGCAATAAAAAAGCCACTTACAGAAGTGGCAAAGGGGAATTAGCCCTAAGGTAGCTATTATTCATTACATATAATCTCTATGGATTACACGAGATATAACACCTCCTTACTCGTTAAAGTAATTATAGTATACTATTTTTTTATGTTTTGAAAACTCTTAATTTACTTGCTCTTGATAATGCAATCTGATCTTCTTTTGGTAAATTTTCAATTACATCAATTTTTCATCCTGTTTGATACATTTTTAGGTACTTCTCTAGTAGTTTATCTTTCATTACAAGCGTTCTAGCTGTTGGATAGTATAAACCCTTATCAACTGCTTTTCTAAGGTTCTCTAGGCTCATTTTAATAGGCTTTCAGGATACAGTTCATAGGCTATCAACTATTAAACCTTTAAAATAAGTATGATTATGTCAGTATTCTGCTCATTTTTGAAATTCATTTATTTCTTTTTCTGTGATAATTCCATCTTCTCTAGCTTTTCTATACCATAATCACGCATATAGTAATCATAATCAAAAGGCATTTCATTGATTATATAGGTCTTCAAATTCTTTGCTATATATATTAACAGCTTTTACTGTAACAATTACTTTGGTTCTATTATATATAGCTTGTGAAAACCATTTATAAATTTTATTAAAATATGCTCCCCATGATTCATACCAAACTTTTTGTTCTTCTGCTTTTCTTAGAGTTGACTTTATAAATTCATTGTCAACTATGATCCCCCATTGTATTTGAATAATCATATATAGAGTATATATACTACATCCATTTCTTGTAAATCTTTCTAGGCTTTGATTATAGAATTTTAACATAATTATTTAGGTTACTTTTCCTCTACTAAATGAGGATAAAATATAAATATACAAGCTAGGTTATATAGCATGTGTTCCCAAAAAGCATATTGCATTTCTCACGAAGCTAACATATCAAAGAACATTAATAAACTTAATGCTATCATAACTCATGTTATTCATAAGTGTTTATGTGAGTGTAGTTTATCATCATATATATAAATACCATTGTGCATTTCATGTACAAGTTTGTTTATATATCTACATCAAATAAAAACATTAGCGAATGTAATCATTCAAGTAAGAATTACTACTATTAATTCACAATCTTGCATTATTTGGTATATTTAGAAAATAATTTAGGTCAGGCTTTTTCTATTAAAGGTAGTATTCAATGAGCTGAAAAACTACATATTCAGATTACTCAATCTCTAAAGGCTAATGTTTCAGGTAAGAAGTTTCATATTATTAGTGCTACCCAAAAAGCTAAAAACATAGTGATTCATAATTTAGCTGTTTTAAATTGTTCTCATTTATTGACTCAGTAAAAGTAATATGCCATTCAAGAAGCGAGTCAAATAAGTCAAGTGCTTATACTATTTTTTCATTCTATTACTAATTCTTTAATTACTTCTTTCATTAAGAGTTTTGTTAAGTTTTATTCCGAATAACCCATCATCATATCCTAACTCATAAATAATATACAGTTCTTTTTAATATAAATACTTTACACAGTTTCATGATATTGTAAAACAAATCATCACAATCAACTCTTTCTTTTGTCTTAGTTTTGTATAGGTAATCATGGACTACAGCTCCTATAAGAGTGTCTGTAGACATTGGAGTACCTATGATATAAAAACATCTAGGAACAGAAGCTCAGTCAAATATAAATCATTTAGGAATGTTTATAGTAGGTCATTCTCATTTGGTATATATATAATATGTAAAATCTTCCCATAATACCCATTTGTTTTTTCAAATAGGCGATATTTTTAATCTTTCATATATTGATATTATTGCTTCTCTTTCCATGATATTTTATAAATTAGCTTCTTCTATTTGAGGCTGTATAAGTATTTTATTTGTATCATTAGCTATTCATACTTTATTTTTGATAGTTCAAGCTGTTAGAGAAAGTAATCAAGCAGTATCTGATAAATAGTATACAGATCAAGGAGTTAATCATGTGACATTACCAGACAATCAACCAAATGCTACTCATACATTTGCTCACGCTAATACTGAAGCTTGTGCAAGTCCTACAAACCTAGCTGTTGCAGGCAATGTAGCAGAGGCTTTATATACCTTTGTTTTATCTTCGCTACCATCTATTAATTCAATAATAACATTTTTATCATTTGTAGTAGTAATCCCCCAAACATTAGGATCTGTTCAAACATATCAATTTCATCCAGCATATAAACTTGTAGCTGTATTTGACCATATACTATGATGAGTTCAATCTCTAGTTCAATTATTTGTAATTTTAATATAATAGGTTCAAGCAGTTAATAACTCATTACTAAAATTAAATGTTTGAAAAGTTCCCCAATTTACAGTTGATAATGAAGATGCAACTATTGTATTAGAAGCAGTAGCTACTAAAGTAATTCATAAATCACTATAAATTTCACAATTTAAGTTTCAAACTGGACTGTTAACTTTTTTTAATCTAGCTTGTATACTTGCAATATTAGAATTATTTGTAACTGTAAAAGATTGGCATTGAAAAGCACCACCAGCAAGAGTCCATCATATTCTTTGAGTTTGACCTCAATCTTCATTAATTGAAATAATATCTTCTATCAAAGCTCAAAACCTTAAAACATCTCAAGCAGTTACATCTACTCAAGCTACTAGGTCTGTATTTGTACTTGCAACATCTACTATTACTGCTCATGTTTGTCAATTTACACTTAATACTTGATCTGTATAATCTGATTTTATCCAATTTGAAGCATAAATAGTTGTTGATGCATTATCTAGAATAGCAATTATTCTATCATTAACATTAAAATCTATTCAGTCTACAGTTCATGCTACAGATACAATATAACTATATCAAGCTTGTGCAGTTCATCATCCTGGGAATGTTCATACTGAGGCATCCCAAACTCCTTTTAAAACTACAGCACTATCTAGATTATTTACTTTAGTTTCTATATCATCTAGGTCTACTGCCTGAGTAACTGAGATAAATCATACTTTTGTTTTTTCTGCATCAACAAAAGCATTTGTATCTGCATTAGATTCGTATGATGTTTTAATGGCTCAAGCTGTAAAAGCTGAACTATTTAGTTTTAGATTTAATGCATCTTGTAAATCTGTTTGATTTGATAATGTTCATGTAAGACTACCCCAAGGTAATTGTACCAATGAGGCTAGTAGTCTTATAGCTATATCTCAGTTTGAATCTAGAACAAATTTTAACTTTTCTAAATCATCTCTACTTAGATTTTCAAATTCTTCTTGTGTCATGATATTTTATATTAATAAGTAGTAATTATTCTTACACTTCAAGAAGCTGTAAATTTTTTTGCTTCTAATTCATCTATATTTCATACTAAAACAGCAGAAGCAGGTCATACCCCCTCTGCTGTTTTTAATGCAACACTTCAACTTTCAAATTGAAATTTATTATATTCTTTATCATCTCTAGTTGTCATAATCTATTATTTAGATAATAAATCTATAAGAGTTTCTTTTTTAGCATTTTGAGGAAGTTTTATATCTCTTGATTTAACTTCTTTAACTAAATCATTATAACTCATTTCAGAAAGTTCAACTGTATCTTTAGTTTCTTCAGGAGTATCCATTTCTTCAATTATTTCATCCAAAGCTTCTATTCATACTGCAGGTTCTTCTTGTGCTTCTGTATCTGATATAAATGCTTCTAATTGTTCAATTGTAACATTAGAGTTTTCAGTAACATATCATTTAAACTCATTAAATAATGCATTTAATTTTTCTAATCTTTCAGTTGCTACTGCATTTGTAGTTTTTAGGCTATTCATTTCTGCAACTAAAGTTTGGTTAGTTTGAATTGATTCTAATAGTTCTAATTCTTTATTTGAAACAGCTATTTTTTTATCATTGATTTCTTTTTCTATTTCTTTTAATGCTTCTGTTTTTTCAGCAACTTGAGTTTTTAATAGTTCTGCTTTATCGTTTTCAGCTTTAATTCTAGATTCTTGGAAGATTCATCTTTTAGTTTCTAGTTTAGCTTCATTTTGCATATTTTTAGCTTCATCCAAAATAGCTGTATTTGAATTTTCTTTATTCATTAACTTAGATTCTCTTTTTTCAATTTCGATTAATCTAAGAGCATTTTGTTGAGTTTCATTTGCAACTTTTTCTTCTTTTTTTCTTAATTCTTTATAATTTTTTTCATTATCTTCAGCAAATTGAGATAAAATACCTTCTTTTTCTTTTCTCAGTTCTTCGTTATCAATTTTAGCTTGATCTAGTCTATCTACTTGGACAGTAATATCATTTTCAAGTCTTTTATTTGTAGAAACGAAATTCTTATTTAAAGCTTCTAATTCTTTATTTTTCTTTTCGTTTTCTTTTAAAATAGCTTCAGTTTTCTTTAGAGCTATTCTCATTTCAACTAATTGTTCTATTTCAACACTCATAATAATATTATTTAGTAATTAAAGTATTTGTTTTAGTATAATCTTTATTAATCTTTTTACAATATTTTATATACGTCTTTGTAATTTCTATTAATTCTTTTTCGTGCTGTTTGCTTATCTTAATCTCATTTTTTCTATTATGTTCTTCTATTCTCTTAATACGCTCTTTGTTAGATATTCTTTTAGGCATTTTAGGTTTGGTTATATTTCCATATAAATCATCAAGTTGTTTTTCTTTTTCATCTACATACTTTAGATATTTCAGATGAATATATATTTAAATCCCTATAAACATTTGACATACTTTCCCAAGTCTTTATGAATTTTCAAGTTTTAGTATATTGGTCTACCTTTATACTACAATTACTTAATTTTCAAGTTTTTCATTTATTAGGTCATTTATATCATAAAACATCATATTTATGTCTTTCATTTTCACTTCTTGTTACCCATTCTAAGTTTTTTATCCTGTTATCTCATCTTACTCAGTTTTTATGATTACACTCTAATTTAGGAGTTTTTGCAAAATATTGTAAAACTAATCTATGTACTTTAAATTGTTTTATTTTATCTCATTTAGATAAGTTAACCTTAAGATATCATCATCTTTCTTCGCTAGCCACTAATATTTTAACCTTAGTATCTTTAAAACTTTTTACTTTTCCTAAATTACTTATTTGATACTTTCATTCGTATCAATCTATATCTTTCCATATTTCTTGCATAGTATTTCTACTTAAACTAACACTTGAATAGGCTGTTCGCTAGTACCGAGTCAAATGTTAGTTAAAATAGGCGAACATTTAAACTAAGCAATTTGATTATATTTATATATAATTTAATAGCAACTATTTATTTTGAAAACTGCCTAGGGCTAGCTAGCTGTTTTATTGGTAAGCTTACCATTAGCTCTCGGATTTGTGCAGACCAAATTACCATAGAATTTCATTGTAGTTTGAAATGCAGGAATTCTAGCACCATTTGTATCATAAACGTTAGTCATGATAGAACCTGAACCATCAGCTAAATATTGAAGTTTATTCAATTCAGCTAGTGAGAATGTACTTGTATCTAATACAAATAATGTTCCAGCAGGACAGTCGTAATCAGAAACCATAGGAATTGGTTGTGATCCAACTGAAACTTCTAGACCTTTAAATCATCCTTTTAGATCCACAGTATTCATGAATCTTTTTTGAGAAGCTAATAGGCTTGAGTATTTGTTTTGTAGAGTTACAGTAGTCATGATTAAATCAGGATCACCGAATTCTGCAACATCAGCAACTAAGTCTATGATTTGAGCTTCAGTTAATACTGCAGAAGTAGCATCAACGTAAGAATTTGTCCAATCATTAGTAGCTCTAACTATCCCTTGAAAACTTGAACCTGCGTCCACTGTTTCATTTGATACAAGATTACTAAGACCATCTAATTCTTCATATTGAGAATCTGTAGTATTGTAAGCACCTTTTGTGATAATTACATCGTTATCTGCAGTAGTAACAGCTCCTGTAAATGTAACAGAAGTAGCAGAGTTTATAGTAGCAACAGTAACTTCATCAGCAGTACCAGCTTCAATTTCAGCTGTAGTACCAACTTCAAGAACTTGTCCAACTCTTAAGAATCTAGTAGAATCAACAGTTTGAGTAGCAGTAGCAACACCAGCTCCATCTATAAGAGTTAGAGTACCTTTACCATCTCAAAATAATTGTCTGTTTAAAGATTTTTTGAATTCCATCTCTAAATCTCTACCTAATTTTTTAACTAAACTTACTAACGAACCTGGTTTACCTTTTGCAGTTTGGATAGCAGAATCCCATATAATATGAGAACCATAACCATACTTAGCAGAAACTACCATTTGTTGATCAGTAGATTTACCTGTAGTAATAGCACCTGTAGCACCTGTAAAACCTACTCATGAGTGACCTGAAGTCAATGCAGTGATATAGATTTTATCGTTGTTAAATGTGACACCATCCATATTCTTTTTAAAGTATTTTAATAATACAGTTTTATTGAATAGTTGGTCTTGAATTGTTGGCAATATTAATTTTTCTAACAAAGCCGATATTTGAGCAATTGTGATCATAATAAGATTATTATAAATATAAGATTATGTTGTTTGCCCAATTGAATCTAAAATTTCTTTAGCAGATGCTTCAAAATCTTCATCCCCATTAGCGAAAGTCGGATTTCTTTTAGTAGGCTCAAAGTTGCCTTTGTTTCCTTTATCTACTTCAGTACCAGCTTTTTCATACTTTTTAGCATAAATTTCAGCTTGATACTTAAAATTATATAATTCAATTGGATCTTTTGGTAGGAAGTTTTTTTCTTTTGAAAATTCTAACAATTCTTTAATATCGAATTTTGGTAATCAATCTTTTCAATCCATTTCAGCAGTTAATTCAGCAATTCTTTTAGAAAGACTTCATGTTTCTGCTTTATTAATAGTTTCTTGAAGTTCTTTTATCTGACTGTCTTTATCAGACATATCATCTTCCATATCTTCAAGTTTATCTTGTAATTTAGATAACTTAGTATCCATTCAAAGCTTTTGAAGGTTAGATTGTTCTTCTTTCTCATCATCTGACAAAGAGTTCACTCTATCTTCTTCAGTCTTAATTTTCTCTAATAATTTATCATATTTACTTTGGACTGCATTCTTTTTCTCAATTTCTTTATTAAGTCTAGAACGTGGAATTTTTAATTCATCTTCCTTTGGAGTGTCTAGTTCTTTTCATGCTTCTTTTTTTACATCTTCTTTTGATGGTTCCTTAGCATTCGCACCTTTTACAGGTTCCTTAGTAGGTTCCTTTTCAGGATCTACGTTTGGCTCTTTTCACTCCAATTCGTTTAATATGTCTAATCATTTCTGATCCATATCAATAACTTCAGGTTCTGCTCCTGACTTTTCAGTATTTTCTTTTCCCATTTGTTAGTAATGGTTAATGTTAAAACACTTTTTAATGAGGTTTAGCCCTCTATAATCTTATAGACTACTACTTAGGCAAGTTCTAACCAACCTGCCTAAACAGCAACCGACAAAATTGTTGCTATGCTATATTATTTATTTTTATTTTCAGGAACTTTTAATTCCTCTTTAGTATCTTTTGGTTTTTCTTCAGAAACTTTTCAAGGAAGCACATCTATACTTCACAAAATTTCTGTTACTAATGGATATGCTTTAGTTCATTGAGCCCTTAAAGCGACATCAGCTAATATTGACACTTTTTCTAGTCACTCTTTATCTACTACAATTTTCATAATTATATGGTTAGAAATATAAGTTGTATAAACATTGTATACAATAGTTAATCTATTAAAAATTTAACTATTGTCAAATTCTTAAATAGATTCTCAAAATTCTAAAGTAGCACTCATTAATGCATTTATAGCTTTTTTTTCTCCCATTATTATAAGATAATCTCACGGATTAATAATAAAGTCTATTTTATCACTTGGGTTTCATAATACAAAAGGCATTAAATTCGATACAGGTCATCTTGTTATAGTATCACATTTATTTATATCAACAACTACTGCTCATGACAAAGATACATCATGATACTGTAGAACACTATCATCATATCTATCAATTAAAGACAATCACGTAAATGCTGAAGCATCTTCGGTTCTTAGAAATTGAAATCTAGAAGCATTATCTGTTCATAATATCATTCTTAATAGTCTTACATCTCTCCTATTTATACCTGTTTTATGTATTAATTTATTATAAACTACTAATAATGCTACAGGAGGAGATTTACTTGAGACCGAAACATCATCAGCATTAACTATTCATGTATATGTTAATCACTCATTTTGTCATCATTCTGAATCTATATTAACACATCATACCCTTATTTCAACTTCTGTTCAATCAACATTCTCTGAAAGATACATAGATGGGAGAGCAGGATTTGCAATACTTACATAATCCAAAGTTCATAGATTTTTAATAGTATGAACAAGTCTTAAATTTATAAAAAAGAAGAAATCTCATACTCATCTCCATTGAAATTGAATATCAAACAATTCTCATTTTTCTAAATCTATATCCTGCATATCATCAGGTAGAGTTATTTCTTCTGTCTTAAATTCAACTCATAAATTATATAATGAAGCATAAAGTTTTCATCATGATAATTTAAAGAATATTCACATATAAGGAGCTGATCATCAATTCATTACTCATAAACCCCACCATCTAACTCCATTTTGTTTATCAGGCAACATTAATGCTGTTGAATATAAATGTCATCTATTAGGTTGATATCTAGGAGAATTTCTAGATTGCATAACTGAATAATTTCAGGCAGTTGCACCAGATTTAATTACAGCAGTTCAATTTAAACTAATTATATTTACAGAACTATATGCTATTATTTCTACTCAATTTTCATATGTTCTCCATATTCTAAATGGAATTTCAGTAGTCCACATTCAATGAAATAGAGAATAGTCAAATGTCATTTTAGCTCATCCCCAAGCATTTGCTCATAAATCTGTTCTAACTAGATTTCAAGCATAAGGAACAACCCTAACTGCAGATATTCAGGTAGACAATCTTTTCAGTCTATCATATTCTAATTGATCTCTTATTTCAAGTGTCATAATTAAGCATTAGCAGGTAAAGATGGTATTAATTCTTCTTGTGGTGTTACTTGATTTTCAGGAGCAAACATTGCTTCATGTTGTTGCATATGTTGGATAAGCAATTGACTTTGTGGTCATTCTCATATTTCTCATAACATAGCTCCATGTATAGCTAAATGTATCTCATGATTTTCAGCTTGTTGAGCTACTATATTTGCTCATTCAAGTAATTTTTGATTTTCTAATTCTGCATGTTTAGCTTCAAGTCCTTCTTCTCAATCTTCTTGAGCTTCTTTCTCAGCTTGTTCAGCTTCATATTGATTCATTATAACTTCAGTATTTCCAAGTTTATACGAGTCTATAATTAATTTATCAGGTATTGCTACTCATAGTCATCTTAATTCTACTAGGTCTGCTCTAGCTTGTAGGTCACTAAATGCAGAACCTGGGACAATTTCAACTTCTATATTTTTGATAGGTTTTATTTCTATGATATCATTTCATAGTTTTTGTCCTGAAGCTTCTTCTACTATTTTTTTAACTTCTGATCATACTATTCTTTCAGTTCATTCATCAGTATCTAGTTCTCTTAAATTATAAAATTTACTTCATAGGACTAATATTCTATAAGCCATTTCTTCCATGAAAGTTTTAAGATTATCTACTGGTTCAGATACATTGTTATTATCTGAAGCTTGTAGTTGTGCAATTGCAACTCATGAAAGAGCTGAACCTGATAGCCTACCTGTTGATTCTGAGTGGATACCTCATAAATCTTCCATTAGTCTTTCAGTTTCATTCATATGGATATTAACTTCTTGTGGAAGATTACCTGAATCCATTAATGTTGGTTTACTACCTGTATATTCTACAACTTGTCCATTTCTTCATTTAATAACAGAGAATTTTGAACCTTTAGATACCATATATCTACCTTTCGCAAATTTTTCTAACCAATCTGCTCTATTAGAATATCATTCATCCAAAGCTTTATTTAATTGGATTAGTGGATCAATCCATGCAGGAGAATATAAAAGTCCTTTATTTCTTTCAGGTTGGTATGCTAATAATGGGAATTGGTCATCATCAGTCATTTCATCTCTTATAATTATTTGTCCTACTTTAGTGATAATTCTAACTTTTACTTTTTGATCAGGATTATTGATTTGGTCTTCTTCAGGAGAAATATTGTCTTCAATTTTTTTACTTCATTTGTCCTTTACGTTTTGCATAATATATAGTTCTTGTACTATTGCAGAACCATTTTCATCGATAGGTATTTTATAATCTTGTTTAAGTAATGAGTCTTTATATTCGCTTTCAGCCATTCTAGTGTCAGCTTCAATATTTTTCACATCATCTTTAAAATCTCATTGATTATACAATGAGCTATTTTTAATATCATCGAGAGATTTTCTTATTGTTCTAATTATATATTTTCATACAAAAACAGGTCATTCTAATCTACCATCAGGAGAAGTATAAATATTGAAAGGATCTTCTATAAATATATCTATATCCTTTTTTCTATTATCATAACCAACAAAAGTCCATGCTAACGTTTTAGTTAATGAATGGGTTAATAAGTCTTTTAGTTTATCTTTCAGGTGGTCTTCTTTATATACTGCTTGCAATAATGCTCATGAAACCTTTTTTTCTTCAGGAGTTATTCTTTGAGTTCTTGAACTAGTTGGATGCCATCTTGGATCATTTTTCAGGATCATATTTCTAACTCATCTAACTATCTTTCTAACTTTTCAAATAGTATATTCACTATCTGATGTTTTAGGTAAAGTAGTTAATTGTTTAGTAGTTGTATCATAAACAACTCTATGATTTCATTCATAAAAGTTTTCATTCACGAAACTTCTAATTTCCCATGTGCTTTTATAATCTTTTGATTCTAATAAAAAGTCATCAAACTTACTTATTATATCTTTATATGAGTCCTGTTTTGTGCTATTCATAGTATCCTATTTTATCAATTAAAGTTTTCAGTAGTTGGTTTACCTCATAACGCTCAATTATATAGATGGTTAGGATCTATTTTTACATTTCTTAAATCATCATCTGTCATTGTTCAGATGTCTTGGAATCTTTCATTTTGTCATACTTGAATTTTATTTTCAGTTTCTGAATCTTCCATTATATACTCTTGAAGATTATCTGCTTTAAGTAGTTTTGCAATATTTTCTAATGTATTTAATAATTTATACACGATAAATCATAATATTCAAACTATTAATACAATTGCTATTATTAATGCTATTTCCATTGTTCTAAATTTTTATACAACTAACAATATTCTTCCCTAGTATATCAGT
>Ga0233447_1000575_pt1 | contig 39738 bp, 37 predicted proteins | sample SI_124_October20_3_FD_183014 | JGI IMG/M metagenome (GOLD analysis project Ga0233447, IMG submission 183014) | Seawater microbial communities from Saanich Inlet, British Columbia, Canada - SI_124_October2016_135_MG | ecosystem: Environmental > Aquatic > Marine > Inlet | place: Canada: British...
TTTTTCACGAAACTTTGTTTTTTAGGCAGCATCTTATTGATTTATTAGGGCTTCGCCCCGATAAAGTCCCACAATCTAACGATTTTTTGCAGCTTTCTTTATGCTGATTTTTTACCGGACAGTAGTGGCTCAAAATCTGCTCGTCGTAAATCTTTCCTGGTATTTCATAATAGCTCCAAATCGCGATTTTTTCAGATTTTTCAAAACCATTTGTTTTCAAAATTAGTATAAATAATAAGTCTTTAATTTTAAGGCTAAATTATATGTTTATATCTATTTTTTGGTCTATAAAAACGTGCCTATTTATCAAGAAAATAGTGAAATTTATTAGTAATTTCTGCGATAATTTTTATAGAGATAAGAAGTGTTTGGGGTATTTGAAAACTAAATAGAGGTATTGAGTTATATCTAAACCATATTTTAATTTTGGTTTAGATATAAAAAAGAAAGGGTACTGATAAAACTTATGAATTTAAAAAAAATTAGTTTGATTTTTTTTATTTTAATATGTTTTACAAGTAGTGCTCATGCAAACTTGGTAAACAAAGCTTATCGTTCTTCAATAAAAAACTACAAAAAAAAGGTTCCTAAATTTTTTAAATGTGCTGTTGGTCGCAAAGAAGAGAGACAGTTGCATACAAAATTCTATAAAGAAGCCGTGGCGATATATGGGCCACACGGACATGATACGTGGAAGGCAATAAATAAATATGTTTTTGATAATGTTGATAATTATCATAGAGCTAGGAGAGGGCTGGCTGCACAAAAAAAACCACATAATAGAAAAGCAGAGATTTTGATAAAAAGAGGTGGCTCTCAACCTGATTTTGTTTCAAAAACCACATATAACCGACGTTCCAATTTTCAAAGAGTTACATTCCAAAGCATGGCATCAACAGGTGGCGCTAATAAACGAAATAATCCTGGGTCAGTTAGGCTTAATTTTGGGACAAGTTCCCCTCATCTATAAAAATTTGGTTTGGGTATAACTCATAAGTATCTTTTTTTTCTTTTATATTTTGCAACAGCTCCTATTCTGCAAAAGTCCTAATAACTTTAGCTATGAAAAGCACAGCCTTTTTAACCTGAGGATGGTTTGTTGTTGGCTTTAAATAGAAAATTTTTTATTAAAGTGCCAAAAAATAAACTTGAAAAAAATAATGAAATAAGATTATATCTATTAATATAATCTAAATTAATAGAATTTATAGTAGTATTGCGGAAAGCGCAATAAAACATAAGAGGCAATAAAAAATAAATGTTAAATAAAAAAATAGCTATTCTTTTAGCGTTCTTTTTAATATATCCAATTGTTATTAATGCTAATAATTTACTTGGGAAAGCCTATAGAATTGCAAATAAGAGGCATGTGAAACATGCACCAGAAAAACCATCAAGCTGGTTTGTAGGTGTTGGGAAATATTATGCAGAAGCAAAAACGCAGTATACAGGATCATCAGAAAGTATCCAAAAAATGAATAAACATGTTAATAATGGTTTATTAGCGGAAAAGCAGAAAATTAAAAAACAAATAGATATGGAAGAAATTTTAATACCTAGCAATAGTTCAGTGACAACGAGAAGAGTAGTTAATAGAATTGTAAGAAACGGCTATCAAGAGGGTGGTGACTCTGGGAATTCTAATAATGCTACATTTCAGGGAATGGCTAAAAAGATGTCTAATAGAACGGAGTTTGATTTACAAGGGCAGTATCTTTCTGATTAACTAAAATTCAGATGTTGAGTGAAAGTTAATTTCAGGGTTTTCTTTTATTTCTCGATCTAAGCTCCAGCGTGTTTCAGCAAGGTATACAGGTCTTTCATCTTTATCTAGTGCTATTTGAGTGCTTCTGTTTTTTATAAAGCTATTTAATTTATTTTCATCAACACTTGATACCCAGCAAGCCTTTATGTATTCCATGGAATCAAAACGGCAACTAGCGCCATATTCATTTTGGAGACGATATTGAATTACATCAAACTGTAAAACACCAACAGTTCCTACAATCACTTGTGCGCTATTAAGCTTTTTAAAGTACTGAGCAACCCCCTCTTCACATAACTGTGCTAGGCCTTTTGTGAGCTGTTTTGTTTTTAATGGTTCAAGATTAACTGCATATTTAAAAATTTCTGGAGAAAAGCAAGGGATACCTTTAAAGTTTAATTTTTCGCCATCAGTTAAGGAGTCGCCTATTTTGAGTCTGCCTGTGTCATGTAAACCAATGATATCTCCAGGATATGCTGTATCAATAACAGTTTTATCCTGAGCCATAAAGGCTGTTGGGTTACTGCATTTAAATTTTTTATCAGACCGTGCATTATAAATCCATTTATTTCGTTCAAAAACCCCAGAACAAATTCTTAAAAAAGCTATTCTATCACGATGTTTTGGATCGATATTGGCATGTATTTTAAATATAAAACCAGTAAATTTATCAGATTCAGGGATAATTTCTTTTATATCAGTCTCTCTTGGTTTGGGTCCTGGTGCGTATTGTATAAAACAATCAAGCAGTTCTTGTACACCAAAATTATTTAAGGCACTACCAAAAAGAATAGGGGTGAGGTGCCCAGCTAAGTAATCGTCTCTATTGAATTTTGGATAAACACCACATACAAGCTCGATATCTTCTCTAAGCTTATCAGCTTGGCTGCCAAGTAGCTCATCAAGTTTTGGGTCTGCCAGGTTAGTGATTTGGATATTATCTACGGTATCTTGTTTTTGATGGGCTTTGAAAAGGGTAAGACTTTTTTGGAGTATGTTATAAACACCTTTAAAGGATTTTCCCATCCCTATAGGCCAGCTTAAAGGGCATACAGTAACCTGTAGTTTATCTTCAATTTCATCTAAAAGTTCAATAGGGTCACGCCCTTCTCGGTCTAGCTTGTTCATGAATGTCATGGTCGGGATATTACGTAGACGGCATATTTCCATTAGTTTATGGGTTTGAGTTTCTACTCCTTTAGTTGCGTCAATTACCATAATAGCGCTATCAACAGCTGTGAGTGTTCTAAATGTATCTTCGCTAAAATCTTGGTGACCTGGTGTATCAAGTAGATTGATTTTAAAGTTTTTATACTCAAAGCCCATAACGGATGTTGCAACAGAGATACCTCTTTGCTTTTCTATCTCCATAAAATCAGAGGTTGCATGCCTTGATGCCTTTTTTGCTTTTACAGCGCCTGCTACCTGTATAGCACCCCCAAACAAAAGAAGCTTTTCTGTTAAAGTGGTTTTACCAGCATCAGGGTGACTGATTATTCCAAATGTTTTTCGTTTTGCTATTTCTTCTTGTAGACCCATGTTTTTTCGCTTTCTAAAATTCTACTGCTAGTTTCTTTAAATCCTGACTAAACTGTTCAGAAGATTCAAAAACTATTCCATGTATGCCCATGGCTTGTGCTGCATCAATATTTTCTTTTTTATCATCTACAAACACACATTCTTCAGCTACTAGCTGATACTTTTGCAAGAGATGCTCATAGATTTCAGGTTCTGGCTTGAGCATCTTAACTTTTGCAGAAACAACTTCGCCATGAGCCTTTTTTAGGAATGGGTGAGTTTCAATAAGTCTATCAAAAGGTTCATCTTGAAAGTTTGTTAGTAAGTAAACTTTATAATTATTCTCAAGTAGTGAGTTAAAAATGTCTTTGGAGCCATTTACGATATCAAGGTGGTATACCCAGTTGTCATATAGCTTACAGAGATCCATGGTTTTTTCTAGGTTGAGGTTGACAGTTTTTGTTAGATATTCTTTGGCTTCTTTATGGTTGAAAAGACCCTTATCAAGCTTATTTATCCACATTGAATTAAGAAACAACTTTTCTAAGTATTCTTGTTTGTTTTTGGTTTCTGGAAGCAGGGATTTAATGATTTTTTCTGGGTTATATAAAAAAAGAACATTTCCTAAATCAAAGATGATATTTTTAATAGACATTGAAATTTCTCCATAAAAAAACACCTCTCGACGTTAAAGTTCAAGAGGTGTTTTTAATTTTTTAAAAAAATTAAATTGCTGATTTTTTAGCAGCAGTTTTAAGACATACAGTACAAATTCTTACTCTTTTGATAGATCCATTTACCATTAAGCGAAGCTTATGAAGGTTTGGCTCCCAACGTCTTTTTGTATGTCTATTTGAATGACTTACATTATTACCTGTGACTGGTTTTTTTCCGCAAATATCGCATTCTTTACCCATATCTAATTCCTTACATTTATCTTTATTTATAATACGGTTTAATTTTTAACATAATTAGTTGTTGATGACAATAGTATGTTAGTCTCATTTTGTTCTTGAAGATATGTAATACACAAAATTAGGGGCGGTACATACTGTTTTGTTCGAGATACTAAGGTTTTAGGGTATTACTAACTATTTAAATTTGATACGATATAGCTTATGAAAATTAGTATTATTCATAATGTAATTACAGACTACAAAACAGCTTTGTTTAATGAAATAGGAAACAACCTAAAAACAGAAAATAATGATTTTGAGGTTGTTTATATTGCACCAACAGAAAATATTCGAGAATGGGATATCGACTATAGCTCAATAAAATTTAAGCATAGTTTTCTTTCGGATAAATCCTTAGATAATTTATCAGCTATAAAAACAGTCTTTTCAATTTGGAAGAAATTAAGTGTCCAAAATCCAGATATTGTAATAATTGCAGAGTATATTCATATTGCCTATTGGGTGGCTTTGTTTTGGGCGAAATTGCATAGAAAAAAAATAGGGTTATGGTTAGACTCGCACTATCTAGATAAGAGCAGACACCCAATAAAAGAAAAGATAAAGCAGTTATTAGTTAAAAGGTTGGATTTTGGATTAGCTTCTAGTACAAAAAGTAAAGATTATTTTGTGAGCTTGGGTTTAGCCGAAAGTATGTGCAGTATTTTGGGCTATGCTGTAGATAACGATTTTTATCAAAAAGAGTATCAGCAGCATTTAAAAAACAGAAAAGATATTCTTAAAGAGCTGGATCTACCTCAAAAGAACTTTATCTATGTTGGTCGATTTGCCAGAGAAAAAAATCTAGCGAACCTGATAAGCTGCTATCATAGAGCAAAAGTAGCCGGCCTTGAGTGGGGGCTGATTTTGGTTGGTGGTGGCCCTCTTTATGAAAGGTTAAGTGATTATGTGGAAAAGAATCAAATTCCAGATATCAGTATGCCAGGGTTTATCCAAAAAGATAATATTTGTAAATACTATGCATGTTCAGATCTATTGATTTTACCTAGTTTTAGTGAGCCATGGGGTTTGGTAGTAAATGAGGCAATGGCATGTGGTTTGCCAGTGGCAGTGTCTGTTAATTGTGGCTGTTATCCAGACATTGCAAGAGATGACAGTAATGCTTTTGTTTTTGACCCTAATGACGATGAGAAGCTATATAAAATTCTGATGGCAAGTACTAAGGCTCCTTGCTTAGACCAAATAGGTGAAAACTCCAAAAAAATAATTGCAGAATATACCCCTCAAAAAGTAGCGGATAGGTTTATAGCGGCTGTTAGTCGTTTAAAATAGATTTGAGGCTGTGTTATGCCTGGCTTTCGTATAAATCTAAATATCTTTTATAGAAAATATTAATATCATATTTGTTAATGACTATATCTCTAGAGTTGTTATTTGATTTGTCAGCGCTATTTAAGACTTTATTAATCCCTTTAATTATCCCTGTATTTGTTGGCTCGACTAATACACCTGCCTTATTTCCTAATATTTCTCTGGTTGGTGGTATATCAAAAGCAACAATAGGTGTTTCAGATGCCATTGCTTCCAATAAGGCAGCAGGGCAGTTTTCTGCTAAAGATGCAAAAATGTATAAATCAGAAAGCGAATAAAGCTCAGCTAAAGTGGTTTCATCAACATACCCTAGGAACTTAACATTTGTTAATTTGTTGATGTTACCTTTGCCAGTGCCAACAAACAAAACCTTGTCATCATTAATTTTTTTTGCAGCGTCAAGAATGTGTTTTATTCCTTTGGTTTTATTTTTGATATTGGCAGAATTAAAAAGAACTATTTTTTTATCTAGAGGCAAGTTGTGCTTGGCTCGTAACTTTGTTTTGTCTCTTGGTTTAAATAGGCTTGTATCAATACCTGTATTGATTATGTGCTTTCTAAATTTTCTTAACGGGGTCATGTCAACTCTATTTGCCAGCCATTGAGAAGGGCAAACTAGCGTTGGCTGCCAGGCATTTGTCAGAATAGCTTGTTTTTTCTTGAGCATAAAATTATAAAAAAGTTTGTTATAGGTTTTTGGGTATGCATAAATATTTGTGCATTTTCCACTTCCTGTTAAGCAATGCTCACATTCTGTGCTAAAGCCCGGAAGACCAGTTAGTGCCCACTCGTCATGAAGGGTCCAGATTATTGGTATTTTTAGTGTCCCTAAAAACTTTATTAATGAAAAGAAATTTAGGTAGTAGCCGTGTAGGTTGTGTATGTGTATGAGGTCGAAGTTTTCTTTTTTAATCCATTGTATTAAATCTTTGGTAGCTTTCTTTGAGCCAAAACCCTCAAGGCCTAGTAGCCTCACGATGCTTAGATGAAAAGCTTGGGATACAATTGTGCCGAATTTTTTTATGTTTTTGCTTGTATTTTTGTTGGCTCGACCATAAGCAAAGTAGGGGGCGTATTCACTGTTTGAGCTGCAAAGATCGAATAGTTGTCTTGCTGTTTTGGCTGCGCCGCCTATTTCAAAAGTGGTGTTTATGTATAGTATTTTTTTCATATAATTATAATTAGCTTTAAAATTATTATATAATATTTATGTTATCATATTAGCACTTATTAAATTTATAGGCAGATTAGAATAGATGGGTATAGTGAAAAAAGATATTATTTCCAATAAATATATTAATGATGGTTATTCAAAAGTAAGCTTAAATTCGGTGCAAAATAAGTATAAAGAATCTTTTATTAATGATTCAAGAATACAATATAATATAATTGATAAATGCCATTTGTGTGGGTCTAAAGATTTTACTGTTATTGCTGAAAAAGGAAGGCATGGAATACCTTTAGATACTGCTGTTTGTTATGTGTGTGGCTTAGTGTTTACGGTGAACCAGATGACTGAAAAGAGTATAGAAATATTCTATTCAGAATACTATAGAAAAATATATGATGTGGATGTAAAAAAAGACTGGAAAAATATCGATAATAGATATTCAGCTAATGGAAGAATATCAAAGTTTGTAAAACAGAGTGATGTTGTAGTAGAAATTGGAGCTGGTGGAGGTTGGAACCTATTTCGCTACAAAACAGCTGGTATTGAGCATTATGGTTTTGACTTTGATGATGAGTATATAGATTACGGTAAGAAAAAATATGGGATATCGCTTTATAGAGGTGGAATTGATAAAGCTAAAGAGCTAGGGATAAAGGCTGATTATGTGATTTTAAGTCATATTGTCGAACATCTAAATAATCCAGTTGACTATTTAATGGATCTAAAAAAAATACTGAAGCCATTGGCGAGAGTGGTAATTACAGTTCCGTGCTTAAATTATATGCTAACAAGAGGTGCTAGGTATGATTTTCTTGGGTATTTACAGAATGCACATAGCTATTCATTTGATGAGTATACTCTAAGGTATTTGGGTATGAAAGCTAACTATAAAATAGTTTGTGGGTTAGGTGGCTATATCATGATTCAAAATACAAATAAAAAGAATGATTTATTTTGTAAGTTTGAAAAAAAACAAAAAATTAGAGGCCCTAAAATAATTAGATATTTAAAGATTTGCGAACAATTGTTAGGTATAAAAACAGTGCTGATTCCAAAAAAAATCGAATTTATTTTTGAATATCTAGACTTCTTGCTTAAGCCATTTAAACTGATAAGAGCAATAATGGTTACAAGGCTAGGGATAAAATAGATATGATTAATAAAAAAATTGAGCTTATTGCTTATGATTTTGATGGGGTGCTTACAGACAATAGAGTCTTGGTGGATCAAGATGGAAAAGAAGCTGTGTTTGTGAATAGATCTGATGGTCTTGCAATATTTAAAATAAAAGAACTTGGTATTAAACAAATAATAATATCAACAGAAAAAAACCCTGTTGTAACAGCGCGTGCTAAAAAGCTGAATATTCCTGTTATTCAAGCTGTTGATGATAAGAGGTCCGTTCTTGAAAACTACTTATTAGAAAAAAATATTTCAAAAGAGAATGTTGTTTTTATTGGTAATGATATAAATGATAAAGAGGTTATGGAATATGTGGGTTTAAGTATAGCGCCAGCAGATGCGGCAAAAGAGATAAAAGTTATTGCAGATATGACTGTAAAAACTAAAGGGGGATATGGTGTTGTGAGGGAGTTATTAGAATTATTAAGTAAAAAGGAATGAGAATATGTCAGTATTTATAATTGCAGAAATTGGTGGTAATCATAATGGAGATATAGAAATAGCCAAAAAGCTTATTGATGGCGCAGCTTTAAGTGGTTGTAACGCTGTGAAGTTTCAAAAAAGAACACCAGAGTTAGCAATACCAGAAGAAATGAAAAGTGTAGTTAGAGAAACACCTTGGGGCAATATGACCTATCTAGATTTCAAAAAAAAAGTAGAGTTTAATGAAGATGAGTATGACGAAATTGATAGATATTGTAATCAAAAAGGGATAGAGTGGTTTGCTTCTGCATGGGATATTGAAAGCCAAGAGTTTTTGAAAAAATATAAATCAAAATACAACAAAGTGGCTTCTGCAATGCTAACAAATACAGAGCTAATAGATATGATTGCAGCAGAATGTAAATATACATTTATATCTACAGGCATGAGTACATATGAAGAAATTGATAATGCAGTTAATATTTTTAAGAAAAGAAAATGTGGTTTTGAATTATTACATTGTAATAGTGCATATCCGATGAAGGATAATGAAGCTAATTTAAAGCTAATCCCTGTTTTAAGAGATATGTATAAATGTAAGGTTGGATATAGTGGACACGAAGTTGGTTTAATAATATCTTGTGGAGCAGTTGTTCTTGGAGCCACTACAATTGAGCGACATATTACACTTGATAGAGCTATGTATGGAACAGATCAAGCAGCCTCTGTTGAAGTTGCTGGTTTTGAGCGATTAGTTAAATATATTAGAACTTTAGAATTAGCAATGGGTGATGGAAAAAAAACTATTTCTGAAAGTGAACTTGCAATGCGAAAAAAATTAAGGAAATAGGTGTTTTAAATGAAAGTACTTTTAGTTTCTTATGATAATGATTCTTATATACATACATTTCCGCTTGGGATAGCGTATATTGCGGCTGTTTTGAGGGATTGTAAATTTGATGTTGAAATCTGGCACCAAGATGTACACCATTACTCAGATGAAGCCTTGAAAATAAAGCTAGACAAGGAGAAATATGATTTTATTGGTATTGGCATGGTTGCGGGCTATTATCAATATAAGAAACTATTGTCTTTATCAAAAGCTATTAATAGTTCAAATAACAGACCTATATATTTATTAGGTGGCCATGGGCCTACAGCTAACCCTGAATATTTTTTAAAAAAAACATATGCAGATGTGGTTGTTATGGGAGAAAGTGAAACAAGTATTGTTGATTTAGTAAGGTCTGTTGCTGAAAAAAAAAGCTATAAAGATGTAAGTGGTATTGCATATAGAAACAATGATGAAGTAATAATTAACAAGCCCAGAGATTTGATAAAGGATATAGATAGCATACCATTTCCTGCTTATGACTTATTTCCAATGAACTACTACCGACTAAGAAGACGCCCACACTCAAGTGATAGTGATTTTTGTGCTTCAATTCTTTCTGGAAGAGGGTGCCCTTATAAATGTACATTTTGTTATCGAATGGATAAAGGGTTTAGACCAAGAAGTACAGACAGTATTATTGAAGAAATAAAACTTTTGAAAAAAGATTATGGCATAACATATATCGAGTTTGCAGATGAATTGCTTATGAGCTCAGTAGAGCGTACTGAAAATGTTTGTACTGAAATAATAAAAGCTAACCTAAACATTAAATGGTCATGTAGTGGTCGATTGAATTATGCAAAAAAAGATTTATTAATGCTTATGAAAAAAGCTGGCTGTGTATTCATTAACTACGGAATAGAAGCTTTAGATGACCAAGTATTAAAAAAAATGAATAAAGTATTAACAGTAAAGCAAATAATTGCTGGAATAGAGGCAACTCTTATGGCAGGTATTTCACCAGGGTATAATGTTATTTGGGGTAACTTAGGCGATAATATAGAAACCCTTAATAAAGGGGTCGATTTTTTAATTAAATACGATGATTGTGCTCAGCTACGAACAATTAGGCCTGTTACTCCCTACCCAGGTAGCCCCTTGTTTGATACAGCTGTTAATAAAGGACTATTAAAAAACATAGATGACTTTTATGAGAAAAAACACTTAAACTCTGATTTGCTTACTGTGAATTTTACAGAATTATCTGATGATGATTTTCATATGGCTTTATGCGATGCGAATAAGAAACTTCTAAATAATTATTATAATAAAAAAAAGAAATCAATGATAAAAAAAACAGAGGACTTATATATTAAAAAAAATGTTGAGTTTCGTGGTTATAGACATACATAAATGAATTGAGGCTTTTTTTATGAATAATAAACTTGTAAAAGTAGTCGCAATAATTCCTGCTAGAAGTGGTTCAAAAGGAATAAAGGATAAAAATATAAGACTTGTCCAAGGTCATCCTTTAATAGCTTATTCAATAGCTGCAGCCAAGTTATCAAAATATATAAATAAAGTTATCGTATCTACAGATTCAAAAGTGATTTTACAGATTTCCAACGACTATCAAGCTGAAACACCTTTTATTAGACCTGAAAATATATCAAAAGATAGTTCATTAGATATTGAATTTTTTAAGCATTATTTAGACTTTTGTATAAGTAGTTCAACAGATATTCCAGATCTTATAGTGCATCTTCGACCAACGACACCTTGCAGAGAAATATCAATAATTGAAGATGCTATTGAGTTTATGATTAATAATGGTAATGTAGACTCGTTAAAGACTATGCATAAAATTAACATGGTTCCTTATAAGCTTTTTAAAGATATAGGTGGTTATGCAAAGCCTTTATTATTAAAAACAAATATCAAAGAGTCATATAATTACCCAAGACAGTTTTTTGAAGATTCATTTTTGCCAAATGGTTTGATAGATATAATTAGGCCTATAAACGTGCTTGAAAAGGGTGTGCTTTATGGAGAAAAAATAAAATTATTGAAAACTGAAAAAAGTATTGATATTGATAGAGAAGAAGATCTAGAACTTGCTAGTTATGAGATGAAGCAGCCAAAATATGAGGTTCTATGTGAAGAAACTAATCGGCTAAAAAGTATTGGTAATAAAGGATAGGACTAATGATATGAAAATAATAAAATTTATTAAGCGTATATATAAAGAATATCCTAAAAGATTCCCATTTACTTTATGCATAATGTTAGGGACAGGCCTTTCAGAAAGTATAGGTATTTCTATTATGGTGCCACTCCTGAATTTAATTCAATCTAATAAATTAGCAGAAACAAATTCAAACAAAATAGCTTATTATTTTTTATTATTAATGAATAAGATTAAGGTCTCGGTAAATATTGAGAATATATTAATTATAATTTTCATTGTTTTTTTAATTCAAAGTGGATTTAGATTTGTTCAATATATTATGTTGGCAAATTTGCATACAGATGTTCAGAAAAGGCTAACAAATGATTTGTATCAAACATACTTTAAAGCTAGTTGGCCTTTTTTTTATAAGAATAATACAGGGTATTTAATTAACTGTATGGCACTAGAAACTACAAGAGCTGGGGCAGCTGTGCAATTAGCAATAATGGTGTTGGGTGAGGCTGTTATATTATTGTTTTATGGTTTTATTCTAATTTATGTTTCTTGGCAGCTTACTATTTCAAGTTTTTTGATAGCTATAATAGCTTCATTGGCATTAAAAGGGCTTATGCGAAGGGCATATATTTATGGCGATAAAATTAGCGATATTAATAATAAAATCCAATCAGAAATAGGCGATAAAATTGGCCTAGCAAGAATTATAAAAGCGACAGCTACTGAAGAAAAGGCTGGTCATAGTCTTTTTGATTTAGTTAATAAAAAAATGATGTATAGGTTTAAAAGTTTAGTTAGCGCAGCTTTTGTGCCAGTAATTTTTGTGCCTTTGATTATTGGGATCTTGTGTATGTGTATTTATATTTCATTAAATTATTTAAAAATAGAATTCTCTTTAATAATGCTATTTATTTTTCTATTTTATCGGATCCATCCTAGAGTTCAGCAAATTCAAGGCTATTATCACCAAATGCTGGTTTCTCTACCAGCCTTAGAAGCGATTGATGCTGTTTTGACTAAGGCACGAGCTTATGAGGAACCGGATGGCAATATTGAAATAGAGGCTTTTAATTCACAGATTGAATTAAATGACGTTTGTTTTTCTTATAATGATGAACAGCCAGATCTTTTTGCACTAAAAAAAATAAATTTAACCATAAAAAAAGGTCAAATGGTAGCAATAGTTGGAGGGTCTGGTTCTGGTAAAAGTACAATTATAGATTTGCTTTTAGGTTTGCAAGTACCCAATAAAGGCGAAGTTAAAATAGATAATAGTAATTTACTAGAACTAAAAAAGAAATCTTGGCGAAATAAAATTGGTTATGTATCTCAAGATATATATCTTTTAAATGATTCAATTATAAATAATATTACTTGGAAAAAAGAAGACGCAAGTAGCGAAGAAATTAAATTAGCAGTTAAATTAGCTTATGCAGATGAGTTTATAGAGGGTTTGGAAAAGGGTTATGAGACATTAGTTGGTGATAGAGGTGTTAAATTATCAGGTGGACAAAAGCAGCGCATAGCTTTAGCAAGAGCTATTTTACAAAACCCAGACATTCTAATTTTAGATGAAGCGACAAGCTCTTTAGATGCAGAGTCTGAGCATAAAATTTTAGAGGCCATAGAGCAGTTAGCAATGCGTATGACAATAATTATTGTTTCTCATAGATTGGCAGCTGTTAAACAAGCAGGATATATATATGTTCTTGAAAAAGGCGAAATATTTGAACAAGGTACTTGGGGAGAGTTGATTGAAAATAAGAGCAGGTTTCAACAATTAAGAAATTTGCAATTACTTGAATAAAAAAATATAACATATTTACCTATGAACAAATGATAACTACAAAAGAAAAAAATCTAACTAAAATATTATTCAATAATAACTTAAATAAATTTATTATTTTTTGCCATAGTTACCCAACGGTTTTACTGGTATATAGAATAATATCTTTAATAAAAAAAGAAAAAATGCAGCCCCAAATATTGGTTGTTGTTAATTTGTTTGTATTAAAAAATTTTCTTATCAAAAGTTTTGCTGATGATGCCTGTGTATCAGTTCATTATATAGAGCAGATACAATTTTCTTTTTTTAATCCATTAAGCATTTTAAAAAAAATACTAATTGCGAAAAACCTTAAGGAGAAGTTTGGAAATATATTTGAAACAAATATTATTTTCTCATCAAAAGCTTGTGTGCAACTCGATTATTATGTGTTGAATTTAGTGAAGAAAAATAATAATAATTTTTGTTATATCAATAAGTATAAATCAGAAATTATTCCTGACGAAAAAGCTAATAATCTTTCTGTGTTTCAATGCTTAAAATTATTTGTAAATAGAATGCTTTACGGAAAAGATTTGGATTTTTATTATCCACAAGGAGATCGAAAGTCTCAGGTATTCCTAATGATAAGGCAATGTTATCTAGATCAATTCCCAACTATAGGTTTAGATAGTTTTGATGAAATACCTATAAATAGGCTGGAAGAAAAAAAAGTAGAGTTTCCATACAAAATAATATTTTTTTCAGGCGGTATTAATGAAAATAATAGTGTTGATAGTCATGAATATATTTCTTTGTTAGAAGATGTTTTAAAAGAATTAAATAAAATAGGAATTGATAAGAGTTTGATTGGGATTAAATTTCATCCAAGTTTTAAGGTTATGCCATCGTTACTTAAGTATGGTGAAGAAATTCCAAAAGAAATTCCAGCGGATTTATTGAGTTTGCCAGAGTGTAAGGTTATTATGACGGTTTATTCATTTGTTATTAACTTATATGATAATAATATAAAAAAAATATCTTTGCTTGAACTTGTTCCTTGGAATAATAGTGAAATTTATAACATAATAGAAGACGTCTTAAATAAAGAAAGAAAAGAAACAATAAGGCCAAAAACAAAACAAGACCTTATAAGTATTGTTGCCAAAATAGTTAATAATAAAGGTTCATAACATGAAAAAAACATTGAAGTTTAAAAATATAATTAAATCAAATACTCTAGAATTCATAATGGAAGCTCATAACGGGCTATCTGCAAAAATAGTAGAAGAAACAGGTTTTAGTGGTATTTGGGCTAGTGGTCTTTCCCTTTCTGCAGCGCTTGGAGTGCGTGATAACAACGAAGCTTCATGGACGCAGATAATGGATGTTTTAGAGTTTATGAGTGATGCAACCTCAATACCAATTCTTTTAGATGGCGATACTGGGTACGGCAACTTTAATAATATGCGTAGGCTAGTGAAAAAACTGGAACAAAGGGATGTGGCTGCTGTATGTATTGAAGATAAACTATTCCCTAAAACAAATTCGTTTATAGGTGGTGAGCGTCAACCTCTTGCGGATGTTGATGAGTTTTGCGGGCGAATAAAAGCTGGTAAAGATGCACAACGTGACTCAGACTTTTCAATTGTTGCTAGGGTCGAAGCCTTTATTGCTGGTTGGGGTGTTAAAGAAGCTTTACGCCGTGCAGAGGCTTACAGAAAAGCAGGCGCTGATGCAATTCTAGTACATAGTAAAAGAAGTGATTGTTTAGATATAGAATCTTTTATGAAAGAGTGGGGTGATAGGCATCCTATAGTTATTGTCCCAACAAAGTATTATTCAACACCAACAGACCACTTTAGAGACTTGGGTATTAGTCTTGTGATTTGGGCGAACCATAATATACGTTCATCAATAAAAGCTATTCAGCAGACTTCAAAGCAAATCTATGAAGATCAGAGCCTATATAAAGTAGAGCCGGAAATTGTGCCAGTAAAAGAGATATTTAGGTTGCAAGGTGCGGATGAGTTGATTGAGGCAGAGAAAAAATATTTACCAAGCTATGGTAAAGAACTTAATACCATAATTTTGGCAGCCTCTAGAGGCGAAAAGTTTGGGGAACTTACAGGTTCTGTCCCAAAAACACTTTTAAAAATAGGAAATAAAACAATACTAGAGTCACAAGTAGAAGAATTTAATGGTGTTGGTATAAAAAACATTACAGTTGTTAGGGGCTATAAGAAAGAAGCTATTAACCAAAGTAACTTAAAGACTGTTGATAATGATATTTTTGAAACTTCAAAAGATCTTTACTCGCTCTATTTAGCTAAAGATCAAATAAAAGAAAACACAGTAATTAGCTATGGGGATATTGTGTTTAGGAGCTATATATTAAATGAGTTGCTTAACGATCAGAACGATATAACTCTAATAGTTGATGCAGACTTTAGCGTGGAAGGTGAAAACATAGATTATGTTACAGCAGATACCAAATACACTAAAAAACTTTTTAATCAGCCAGTGAAGTTTAATAATATGGGTTCAGATATTGGTTTGCAAGAAATAACAGGCGAGTTTATTGGGCTTTGGAAGGTTAATAGTAGTGGCTCTGTGGCTGTAAAAAAAGCACTAGATTTACTTTCTAAACAAAGCAATTTTAAGCAAATGAGCTGCAGTGATCTTTTTAACGAAGTAGTGAAAACTCAGCCAATAGCTGTTAGATACATAAAAGGGTCTTGGCTGGATGTGGATAGCATTGTTGACCTTCAAAAAGCAGGCGAACAGTATGCTTGATACATTAGTTTTTGGTAATAAATTAAAAGAACTTGGTTTTAACTTTTATAGTGGTGTTCCTTGTTCTTTTTTAAAGCCTTTTATCAATTATGTTACTAATGAATGTGACTATATTATGTCTGCAAATGAAGGCGATGCAGTTGCAACTGCGGCAGGTGCTGTGGTTGGTGGCAAGAAAGCTGTTGTATTAATGCAGAACTCTGGTTTAACTAACGCACTTTCACCATTAACCTCACTTAACTATACATTTAAAATTCCAGTACTAGGTTTTGTTAGCTTGCGAGGTGAGCCTGGTGTACAAGACGAGCCACAGCACGAGCTGATGGGCGTTGTAACCACAGAGATGCTAGAAACCGCAAAAGTTAAATGGCAGTATTTATCTCAAAACCAAGATGATATAGCTAACCAGTTAAAAGAGGCCAATGACTGTCTAAAAAATAACAAAGCTTTCTTTTTCGTTGTTAAAAAAAACACTTTTGAAAAGGTTGATCTAAAGCCAGAAAATAAGTATTTTGACTATGCTAAAAAGTTAGTTAAAAGCATAAACGAAAATAAATTTCCTACAAGGTTAAGCGCTTTAGAACAGTTACATTCATTAAGAGATAAAAATACAGTTTTTATTGCAACAACAGGAAAAACAGGTAGGGAATTATACGAAATTGAAGACAGTGAAAATAATTTGTATATGGTTGGTTCTATGGGTTGTGCCAGTTCAATTGGGCTTGGGTTGGCTTTAGCAAGGCCAGATAAGAAAGTAGTTGTTATTGAAGGTGACGGTGCTTTGCTTATGCGTATGGGCTCATTAGCTACCAATGCTTATTATAAGCCACAAAACTTACTACATGTCCTGCTAGATAATAATGTGCATGACTCTACAGGTGGACAAAAAACAGTGTCAGGTAATGTAGATTTTGCAGCAGTTGCCAATGCTTCAGGATACCCACTGTCTACCCAAGTTAGTGGTGTGAGTGAGCTGACAGACGCTTATAACACTTGGTTAAGTGAGGGCCTGCTTTCTTTTATTAGTCTTAAAACAAGTAAAGGTTCAAAATCAAATCTTGGTCGACCAAAGATTAAGCCGTATGAAGTAAAAGAACGGCTAATAGAAAATATTAAATGATAGAAACAGCAGTTATTCTTGCAGCAGGTTTAGGGAGTCGACTAAAAGACAGAACTAAAGAAAAACCAAAAGGTTTTTTAGTGATAGACCAGACTTCAATAATAGAAGCGTCTATCCAAAAATTAATAAAAGCTGGTGTTAATAAAATAATTATAGGCACAGGTTATCTCGCCAATTTTTATGAGGATTTATCAAAAAAATACCCAAATATTATTTGTAAAATAAATAGTCGATACGCTGATACAGGTAGTATGTATACCCTGTATAACCTAAAAGATTTGATAAAGGCAGATTTTCTGTTATTAGAGTCTGATCTTGTTTATGACTCAGTAGGCTTAGATATTCTAATAAAAGAAACAAAAAAAGATGTTATTTTAGCTAGCGGTGAAACTAACTCTGAAGATGAAGTTTATATTGAGTTTGATAAGAGCTGCAATCTAGTTAATATGTCAAAAGACCCAAAAACTCTAAATAGCATTAATGGCGAGTTGGTTGGTATCTCTAAAGTGTCTTTTAGTACTTATCAAAAAATGTGTAATTTTTCAGCAAAACAGTTTGAGTTTAGCCCAAAGCTTGATTATGAATATGTTTTTGTGAGTTTAGCAAAAGATAATGATATATATATAAAAAAAGTAGATGACTATACGTGGTGTGAGATAGATAATGAAGAGCACCTTAAAAGAGCAAAAAATAAGATTTATCCCAAAATAAAACAAAACGAAGCGAGCTAAAATATGAAAGAAATAAAAAGAAATATTTTATTAAATCCAGGCCCAGCAACAACAACAGATACAGTGAAATATGCCCAGGTTATGCCAGATATCTGCCCTAGAGAAAAAGAGTTTGGCGAATTAATGCACTATATATGTGATGAGTTAACAGGCTTTGTTGCAGATAAAAAAGATTATGCCACAGTATTGTTTGGAGGTTCAGGCACTGCTGTTGTAGAAGCTATTATTAGCTCTGTTATTGGTGATGGTGAAGTTCTAATTATCAATAATGGCGCCTATGGAAAAAGAATGTGTCAAATTGCAGATGCCTACGATATTAACTATAGCGAGTTTATAAGTTCTGGGACTGAGCCAATAGATATAGATGAGGTCATAGAAATAATAAAAACAAATCCTAATATCACCCATATTTCAGTGGTCCATCATGAAACAACCACCGGCTTATTAAATGATATTGAAAGTATAGGAGCTCTTTGTAAAAAGCATAGCTTAGATCTTATTGTGGATACGGTTAGTTCTTATGCAGCAATCCCAATAGATATGAAAAAAATGAATATTAGCTTTATGGCTTCAACTTCAAATAAAAATATTCAGGGTATGGCAGGTGTTGGTTTTGTAATAGCAAATAAAGAAGCACTAGAAAAAACCAAAACCATAAAACCAAAAAACTACTATCTTAATTTATATGCACAATATGAATATTTTATTAAGACAGATCAAACAAGGTTTACACCACCAGTGCAGACTTTATATGCACTTAAGCAAGCTATCAAAGAAACAAAAGAAGAGGGTGTTGAGCAGCGCTATCAACGTTATTCAGCTGCTTGGAATGTATTAATCGATGGCTTAGAGAACCTGGGTTTGAAAATTTTATTAAAACGAGAACATCAATCAAAGCTTATAACAACAATAATTGATCCTGAGAACCCAAATTATGATTTCGAAAAGATGCATGACTATCTATATGATGAGAGCTTTACTATTTATCCTGGCAAGGTTCAGGATACAAATACCTTTAGGCTAGCAAATATTGGCGCAATTGATTCAACAGATATCAATAATTTTCTGTTGGTTCTTGAAAAGTATTTGTTATCAATTAAATAATCATAAATTATGAAATGTAGAATTTGTGATAATACTGAATCAAATAAACAACATGAAATAAAGGAAATGCTCTTTGGGTTAGGTGAGAAGTTTATTTATTTTCAATGCGCAAGCTGCCAATGTTTACAAATAGCTACAATTCCAAAAGATATTTCAAAATATTATCCTAAAAACTATTATAGTTTCGATGCACCATTTGATAGGTATGAACCATTAATAAAACGATTAATAAAACAAAAAAGAGATAGATCTTTAGTTCTAAAAAATAATTTATTAGGTAAGTTAATAAATGTATTTCTTCCAAATAAAGAACTGGATAAAATTTCAGGTTTAAAACTAAATAAAAATTCAAGTGTGTTAGATGTTGGGTGTGGGTCTGGGTATATTTTGCATATGTTAAAAGAGATAGGTATTAATAATGTGCTTGGGATAGATCCAAATAATGATAAAGATATTACCTATAAAAACAATCTTCAAATAGAAAAAAAACAGTTGCAAGATATTAAAACAAAGTGGGATTTTATTATGTTCCATCATTCATTTGAACATTTTGAAGACCCCCTTAAAACCCTTGAAATAGTATCAACGCTATTAAATAAAAATGGCGTTTGTTTAATTAGAATCCCAATTGTGCCTTGTGCGGCATGGGCCAAATACAAAGCTGATTGGGTACAAATCGATGCGCCAAGACATTTTTTTATCCACTCTCTAAAAAGTATGGATATATTAACTAAAAAAACAGGTTTTAATATCTCAAATATTATTTATGACTCAAATGAGCTACAGTTTTGTGGTAGTGAGCAATATAAAAAAAACATATCAATAATGAGCGATAAATCTTATTATAAAAATAAGAACAATTCTATTTTTTCAAAAAAAGAAATTAATTTTTTTAAGAAACAGTCAATGTCTCTCAATAAAAAAAGAATGGGTGATCAGGTAGCTTTATTTTTAACTAAAAATTAGCTTTTTTTCACAACAGTTATTTATTTATTTTATCTTTCCAAAACTCTCTATCATACTTAAACCAGGCATGAGCACCAAAAGGTAACTGTTTATTATTTAAAGAGTAGCAATGCGCAGGTTCTGTTTCAAAGGCAAACCTAATAGCCTCTTCTTGATAGGGTATAGAGAAGTCCTCAATAAAAAACCTTCCAAATCCAGACCAAAACACATCTTCATGGTCAGTAAAAAACAATAAAAAAAGCTTTAAATAATTAATTTTCATCTTAAATTTCTTTAATAAAACAAATAGTTTGATTAGAATGATATTTTTAAGCCCAAACCAGATATTTAGCGATTCCATTTTAGTTGAAGAATAGAATATGTTTTTAGATTGTAATATATCAATATGAGTTCTTATTTTCCTTAATGAAAAACCACCGTTTCCGACGCCAATAAACAGGGGTGTGCTACTATTTGATTTTACAAACCAGGGTGCTGCAATATAATCATGGTTTTTGGCGCACCAAATAGTAAGCTCATCAGAAAATACAATAGCATCAACTTGGCAAATCAATATGAAGTCATAGTCAATAAATGCAGTGTAAAAAAAATCAGATAACAATAGCTTGTTATAGCTTTTAATGCTTTTAAAATATTTTGGATGAAAAAAAATAGTATTAATATTAGGTTTATTTGCAATCAATTCATCTACACAAAGTCCTTCAGGCGCAACAATATAAATTGGATGGTTATTTAGAATTTTAATATTGTTATGCAATGAACTTAACTCATCAGAAGATAGTTTGGTGGTATATATTGGTATTACAACAGCGACTTTTTGCGAGCTGATATTCATTTGGTTGAACGTTTTATGAAATCAAGGATTCTTTTTGATAATAGTGTTTTTAAGATGAAAATAAATGCATTATGAAACTGGGTTTTTAGTCTATCATATAGCTTATATCGAAATAATGTATTAAACCAAACTTTTGTCCTTATTTTGAAAAGTACTTTTCTTTTTTTTATTAACTTATTATATTTAAAATTATTTTTATTATATATATCTATAGCTGATCTTTTTGTTAAACTTAGCTGCTGTTCTAATACTAATAATAATTTTTTAAATATATCAGGGTAATTATCAATTACATTTGATTCTTCATTTGGATCTTCTTTTATATTAAACAACATATAAATAATTTTTTTGCGCATAGAAAAAATCTTATTTTTTATAGTAAGTTTAACCAGTTTCCATTCATCAGTTCTTATAGCCCAACAGTTTGGGTTCCAAGGTGAGTCTGCACCCCATCCTGTCAAAGAAAAAGCATAATTATTGATGTTGTTATTTGAGGAGTTTTTTATTAAAACCAATTGCGATTTTCCCTGTGCAATATTTGCTGGTAAACCAATTATATCCATTACAGTTGGCATGATATCAATAGAACGGATCATTTTATTTATTTGTTTTGAAGGCAAATGCTTGTAATTAATACAACAAAAAGTCTTTGTTGTTTTGTCAGTAACAAATCGGCCACTATTTTTTTCAGGTTGAAAATGAGGGTGTGTTTTATCTTCCAATACTTTAAATCCATGATCTGAAGCTAGTATTGTTAGTGTATTATCGAGATCGATTTTTTTATAAAAATCTTTAATGTCATTACTGGTTTTTTGTATTGCTTTAAAATACTCATCTTTTGAAAAACACCCTTTTGCATCACAACCTTCATTATGAATTCTTTCAAAACTTAGTACACAAAATTTAGGAGTTTTTTCTTTTAGAAAAGTATTAAAGTCTTTTATATCAGGAACATTGCCAAATTTCTGCATTTGAAACATATCAAAAGCATATGGTGGTATAAAAGCAACTCTATCATTGGTATATATTAAGGAGTTGAAATATCCATTATTTTTTAGTATTTCAATAAAAGTAATAATTTTTGTATTGAAAAAACTATCATGTGTTTTAAACCAGCCATCTATCCCTGTTATATTTGGATGAAAACCAGTAAATATAGACATCGTTGATGCTAAAGTATAAGGTGCCGAGCTTATTACATTAGAAAAGAAACAACCCTCATTTATAAGTTTAGATATGTATTCATCTGGATGTTTTTCAATAAATTCCTGTAAAAAATCTGATCGTAAAGAGTCTATTAAGAAAAAAACTATATCTGGTTTATTGTTTGTGGACATTATTGTGGTAGCTTTATTAACCATTTTGGATATAGTTAATAGTTTGCTGTATTATTTTTATTTGGGCATCTTTGCTCTTACAACTATCAGAAATTTTATCTACCAACAAACTCCCCACAATCCCACCATCTGCAAATCCAAAAACCAAATCCAAATGCTCTTTCTTACTTATCCCAAATCCAACAGCAACAGGGATATCTTTATAGCTTTTAATCTTCTTAACAAACCTAGCCAAATCTTTTGAAATAGAGCTACGAGCACCAGTGGTGCCAGTAGAAGAAATCAAATAAACAAACCCAGAAGAAGCCTTGGCAATAACTTTTAGCCTTTTATCACTAGTAAGTGGTGAAGCCAGAAAAATCAAATCAATACTATTATTCTTAGCATTTGTTATATAAATTTCACCTTCCTCAGGTGGTAGGTCTGGAATTATGATTCCATCCAGCTTATGCTTTTTAGCATCTATAAAAAACTTTTTAACCCCATAATTCAAAACCAAATTTACAGACCCCATAAAGATCAAAGCTTTTTTAGGATGTTTAGTTTTTAGCCTAGCCACCATTTTTAAAGCATCAAGAATATTAAGCTCAGGATTGTTTTCAAGCGCTCGATGATGCGATGCCTGAATAACTGGCCCATCAGCGATAGGGTCTGAAAACGGTAGCCCAAGCTCAATAATATCTATCCCGCTATCAAAACATTTTGATACTAGTGCTTCTGTGAAATGAACTTTTGGATCCCCATATGTGAAGTAGGGGATTAGCTGTTTTTTTTCGTTTAATAGTCTTTTAATTAAGTTCATGATTTCTTCCTTTAACCTAAAGATAAAATTTATTAAATTGCAAAGTCCATAATATCTAGATTCTTTTCATCAAATAGTGTGACTAGTTTAAGATCTATATTGGGATAATTATCAATAAACTTTTTATATTTATTAATATTAAACCTATTTTTGTTAATTTTTATTTCAAAAGCAATATTATTATTTAATACAAAGTCTACTTCGTTCTGACTTTGAGTTCGCCAAAAGTTAATAGTATCACATTTGCTATGTAATAAGTTTTTATAAAAAGCATTTTCTAAAAAGGAACCATTATCAGCTCTTTTTTGAAAATTATCAAAATTACTTAGTATAGAATTCCTAAGTCCAGTATCAAAAAAAAATAACTTGGGCATTTTTGACAATTCTTTTCTTTGATTGTTAAAAAAAGGCAAGCAACGCTTAACAATAAAAGACTTTTCTAAAATATATAAATAATTTCTAATCGATGTATGAGATATGTTTAACGTATTTGCTAGTTCTTGAGAGTTTATAAGGTTGCCAGTTTGGCTAGCTAGCAATTTTAAAAGATTATAGGCCGCTATATCGTTTCTTATGCCTGATTCAAAAAAATCTTTTTTTAGAAAAGATGTATGTAGTTCTTTTAAAATTATTTTCTTTTCTTCAATAGAGTCTGTCAGTATAACTCTCGGATAGCCTCCAAATGTAATGTATTCAACATATAGATTGAATAGTTCTTTCTTTTGAGGAATTAAAAACTTTTTTTTAGCTTTGGTTTCGATGTAGTTTGAGTTAAATAGTTCAGTATATTTGGTGTAGCCTTTTGCATTTAAGAACTCTTTAAAACTAAAAGTATATAACTCAAATATTCTTTTTCTGCCTGCTAAAGAGTCTTTGAAGTGTTTATCAATATAAAAAGCAGATGATCCTGTTACTACTAATTTTATACTTGTATTATATTTATCATAGATATATTTAAGAAAGTTTGATGGGTTACTTAGATATTGAATCTCATCAATTAATACAAAAATTTTAGAGCTTTCTTTTTTTGGAACATATTTAAATAGTTCTTCGGGGTGTTTATCTAGAGATTCAAGAAGTGAGGGGTCTTCAAGTGTTAAGTAGTGCACTTCTTCTTTATTTAGTTGAAGTTGGTCTTTTAATTGATTAAGTAAGTATGTTTTGCCGGTTTGCCTTGCTCCAATAAGGACTAAGATATAATCATTGCTAATATTTTCATATAATTTGGTATATAAGTTTCTTGAGCTCATATATCTATTATATCGGGTATTATTTACTTAGTAAATAAATAATAGCGGATAAAATTTATTTAGTAAATAAATAATATCCAAAAAAGCTTACTTGATATGAGTTTTATCAGAGGCTTTCCATTAATGTGTCCATGTCTTTGTCACCTCTACCAGACACATTAACTACAACGATATTATTTTTTTTAAAAATCTTATTGCGTTTTAAAACGGCAACAGCATGTGCAGATTCAAGAGCTGGGATTATACCTTCCAGCTCTGCCATAAACTTACAAGCCTCAAGAGCTTCTTTATCGCTCGCTTTTTCAACTGCCAGACGACCATTATCTACTAAATAACTTAATTCTGGCCCAACCCCAGGGTAATCTAGTCCCGCAGAAATAGAGTGTGTTAAATTGACCTGTCCTTGTGCATTTTGAAGTAGATGAGAAAGTGAGCCATGCAAAACACCTGGTTTGCCTTTGCCTAATGATCTAGCATGCTCGCCAAGTTTGTTGCTTTTACCACCAGCTTCTACAGCTATTAAATTAACTTCAGTGTTTTTTATGAACGGATAAAACATACCCATGGCATTAGAGCCCCCACCAACACAGGCAATAATATGGTCTGGTAGCTTTTTTTCTGTTTTTAGTATTTGTTTTTTTGTTTCTTTACCAATAATTGTTTGAAAATCTCTCACCATCATAGGGTAGGGGTGTGGCCCAACAACAGACCCAATAATATAATGAGTGTCTTTTACATTTTTCAACCAATCTCTAATAGCTTCAGAAGTAGCATCTTTAAGTGTTTTAGATCCTGATGTAACTGGTACAACTTTAGTGCCTAACATTTTCATTCTAAATACATTTGGTGCTTGGCGTTTGATATCTGTTTCACCCATATACACTACACATTTAACGCCCATAAGTGCACAAACTGTGGCTGTTGCCACGCCATGTTGGCCAGCTCCTGTTTCTGCGATTATCCTTTTTTTACCAATTCTTTTAGCTAGTAAAATTTGCCCCAATGTATTATTTATTTTATGGGCACCAGTATGATTAAGGTCTTCTCTTTTTAAATAAACATTAAGATTTAGTTTTTCTGAAATACGCGCTGCTTTAAATAGCGGGGTGGGTCTACCAGAATAATTATTCAGATAATAAGTAAGCTCATCTTGAAAAGACTTGTCATTTTTGAGTTTTTTATAAACATCAGCCAGTTCATTAATGGCTGCAAATAAGGTGTCTGGCACAAACTTGCCACCAAAATCTCCAAAATGCCCCTTGCTATCTGGTTTAGTCATCTAATACAGCCCCTTAAGATTTTCAATTTGTTCTAGCATCGCATTTTTGCCTAATTCTATCAATTCATCAGCTTTATTGAGCTGGAAGGAGTTAATGTCTTTTGTTACAGGATTAAGTAAGATATTAGCCTTCTCATTTTTTTGATTTGTAATAGAGTTCAATAATATATCCAAGCTTCTTGAAGTTAAGCTAATCATATTGTCAGGGATACTATCTAAGTTAATTTTTGGTATTACATCACAAGCTATAATGAAATTAGCCCCCATTTTCCTTGCAACATTAATTGGTAAATTAGCTGAAGCACCGCCATCACATAAATGTCGGTCATTAAGTTTTGTTGGCGAAAAGACACCAGGAAACGATGCGCTAGCTCTAATAGCTTTACCTATTTTCATTGTTGGTTCATTTAATAGTACAGATTCACCACTAAGAATATCCGTTGCCATAACAGTTAAGGGGATCTTTAAATCACTAAATGTAAGGTCCCCAACATTATTGATTATTAAGTTTTCAATTGGTTCAGAAGAGGCTAGCCCTTGCTTTGGTAATTGTATTTTTGCAAAATCAGACCAAGAAAGGCTTTTGAGCAAAGCTGCTATTTTATTGGGCTGTAAACCAGCTGCAAAAAGCCCGCCAACAATGCTGCCTGCGCTAGTTCCTGCTATTGAGTGTATTGGTATATTATTGTCATGAAGTGCTTGTAAAACCCCAATATGGGCGATGCCTCTTACAGCACCGCCGCCAAGTACTAATCCTATCTTCTTTTTTCTAAGCCTAAAAAAAGAGATCATATTAGTTAATTTTAACTAACTGTTGTTTCAGTTTCTTTTACTTCAGACGTTTGCTCTTCTTTTGTTTCTGATATAGTTTCTTGTGAAGTAGTTTCATCTTGTGTGTTGGTTTCAGTGTCTGTGCTTTTAACTAGCACAGTTTCTTCTTCTGTCTTTGTTTCTTGTGTTTTATTGTTTGTAGCCTTGATACTTAACCCAATTTTTTGTTCGTCAGGGATAAGTTTTACAATTTTAGCATTCACTGTTTGACCAATAGTAACAACATCTTCAACATTTTTTACATGTTCATCTGAAAGCTCAGAAATGTGTATTAGCCCTTCAATTACGCTATCAAGTTTAATAAAGGCACCAAAAGGAGCAATTCTTGAGATAACACCTTCAACAGTTTGTCCAATCTCATATTTATCTGAAACAGATACCCATGGGTCTGGCTGCAATTGTTTCATTCCAAGTGAGATGTGTTTGTTTTCTTTATCAATTCCTAAAATGAAAACACTTACATTTTGACCAGTTTTTAATAGTTCTGATGGGTGATTAACTCTAGCCCAAGATAGTTCTGAAATATGAACAAGTCCTTCAGCACCACCAACATCAATAAAGGCTCCAAAGTCTTTAATGCTAGTTACTTTGCCTTTAACGATTTGGCCAGCTTCTAATGAAGAAAGTAATGCTTGGATTTCTTCTTCAGATTGTCTTGGTTTTTGAATTTTTGTTGAAAAGATAACTTTTCTTCTTTTACGGTCTACTTGTAAAACATTTGCTTCAATTGTTTTGCCAACAAAGCTCTCAAGTGAGTCATCACCAGTTCTTAATACTTGCGAAGCTGGGATAAAACCTTTGATTCCACAGTAACTTGCAACCAAACCACCTTCAACTTTTGATGAAACATTAATTTCTATAGAATCTTTGATTTTTTGGGATTTTCCTAGAGTATTCCAAGCCATCTCATATTCTGCTCTTTTTCTTGAAAGAACAGTATATCCTTCTTTGCTTTCAAGCTTAATAATAAAGCAGCTAATATCATCACCTACTTTAATAATGTTTTTAGCTTCAACCCCAGGGTCATTACTAAACTCAGCATTAGTTATAAAACCATCAGATTTATAGCCGATATCAACCATTATCCCTGACTTTTCAACGCTACGAACCACTCCATTAATTATATCGCCATCTTGAAAATCAACATTCAACATCTCCATTTCATGCTCAAATAAGTTTTGACTTGAAACAGCTGTTTCTTCTTGGTCTTCAACTTCTGTTGCTGTTTCAGGTTGTGCTGCTGTACTTTCAGGCTCTGTTTGTGTAGCTATTTCTTCTTTTATTTCTTCACTGATTTGTTCTTCAGAATTTATTTCTGTAGTTGTTGATTCATTTTTAACAGCACTAGTTTCTGCTGCAACTTCTTTTGTCTTCTCTTCTTTAACTTCTGTTTTAGATTCTACTTCTTGTTTTGTATTATCTGCAAAAAAGCTTTTTTCTAGGTCAGACATTTCACCTAGTTTAGTTCCCTTAAGTTCGCTAGAGCTTTTAGGTGTTTTATTACTTTCCTCACTAAATTCACCAAATTTTGTACCGTCAACCATTATTATTCTCCTTTAATACACAATAAATTTTTTAATATATACCTCAATAATACGGAGAAAAATTTTACAATATAAATACAAAAAAGTATAGGGATAGAGATGTTTTGGCTTTGTCATTATGAGGTTTTTTTGGTGTTCTGTATCCTTGAATATTATGGTCTATCTACCTCTAAAAGGCTTGCGTTGTTCAACTTTTTTTCTTAAGTTTTTTAAGAACTGATAGTTATTCAATATATCATTTACATAGCCCTTGGTTTTACCATCCATCTTGCAATCATCTTTTTTTACAGCTGTATAACCTTTATAGTAAGAAGCTAGAGCAAGTTCTGTTTTGGTTGAGTTGCCTTTCCATTTAGATAACATCCTCTTTAAATATGAAACTGTGCCAGATACATTCTCTTTGATATCAAAAGGGTCTTTGATCTTTAGTGATTTATAATTGAAGTTTTTTATTTGTCCCAATCCTTTTGCGCCAGTAGAACTGACAGCTTTCTTATTGAAGGCTGATTCTCTAGCCATCAGAGCTGCGGCAAATTTGGGGTCTAGCTTATTCTTTTGTCCATAAGCAACCAGGTGTTTTGAGATTGTGTTTGCATCTTCATCAGAAATGCTTTTATATTTTTGTTTTATATAGCTAAGAATAGTTTGATAATCTAGATTAGCTTCATCTTCATGGACAGTTTCAACATTATGTACAACTTGTCTTTGCTTGATTGAGGGGTTTGTTATTTCATGTGGGTTCTTATTTTGTGCCGGGCTGGAAGATAGAACCAGAATAACTAGAAAAATAGCGCCAGGAATAATACTAAGATCCATTTTCCAAAAGATTGACTAGCCTTGGTATTAGCTCATTTTCTTTGCAAGTTATGCTCTCGCCAGATTTTCTTATCTTAATTTCTAGTTCTTGGCTCTCTTTATATTTTTTGCCAACCACAACCATAATAGGTATTCCAATAAGTTCTGAATCTTTAAATTTGATTCCTGCCGAGTCTTTTCTGTCGTCATAAAGAACTTCTATTTTTTTAGCTTTCATTTTCTTGTATAGATTATCGCTAAATTCTGTAAGCGCAGGCTCTTTTTTTGAGGTCAGAATAATAGAGACTTGAAAGGGAGCTAGTGCTGCTGGCCAAATAATACCCCTGTCATCATGGTTTTGCTCGATAGCGGCAGCCACTGTTCTGCCAATACCTATCCCGTAGCAGCCCATAGTAAGTATCTTTTCTTTACCTTCAGAATTCAAAAAAGCAGCTTTCATGCTATTAGAGTACTTTCTGCCAAGCTTGAAAATATGCCCGACCTCAATGCCTCTAATAGTTTGATATGAACCTTTAGCACATCTAGCACATTTATCATTTTCTTCAGCATCCCTTAAATCATAAAAGTCATTAGGTTGATAATCTCGCGTGAGCAGCACATTGGTTAAATGCATATCCTTTTCATTGGCACCTGTGATTGCAGCACCCATTTCCAATATCCCATAATCTGCAATTACTCTTATTTCAGATCCTAAACCAACAGGTCCTGCAAACCCTACTGGGGCATTTGTTATTTTATAAACAACTTCTTCAGTTGCCATCTCAAGATTTTCGCATTTCAATATGCTCGCAAGTTTAAATTCATTAATATTATGATGCCCCCTAATTAACACAACAACAGTCTCTTCATCTGCAGCATAAACTAAGGTTTTAATGAAATCTTCTTCTTTTGCTTTTAATAGTTCGGATACTTCTTTAATAGTTTTTTTGTTTGGTGTTTCGATCTTTTCATATGTTGGTAAACTATCATCGTTTTGAGCTTTATTTGGTTTTGTATTTTCAGCAGCTTCTAGGTTGGCTGCGTATGAACAGTTGGTACACTCGATAATGGCATCTTCACCAGTTTGTGCTGTCACCATAAACTCAGCAGAACAGTCTCCACCAATAGCGCCGCTATCAGCTTCAACCACTTTGAATGTCAGCCCGCAACGTTCGAATATGCGTCTATAGGCACCATCCATATCTTTATATGTATTATCCAAACATTCATCAGTTTCATGGAAGCTATATGCATCTTTCATACCAAATTCTCGTGCTCGCATAATCCCAAACCTTGGTCTAATTTCATCTCTAAATTTATTTTGGATTTGATATAGAGAAAGTGGTAACTGCTTATAGGATTTAATGTTTTTTCTAACTAGATCTGTTATTGTTTCTTCGTGTGTTGGTCCAAAACAAAAATACTTTTCATGCCGATCCTTAATCCTTAATAACTCTTTACCATAAAAATCCCATCTACCAGACTCTTGCCAAAGTTCAGCAGGTACAACTGTTGGCAGTAGAATTTCTTGAGCACCTACATTATCCATCTCTTCTCTAACAATATTTTCAAATTTGCGTAATACACGTAGCCCTAAAGGCAAAAAAGAATAAATACCAGAAGTAACTTTTCGGATCATTCCAGCGCGTAGCATTAGTTTGTGGCTAATAACTTCAGCGTCTTTAGGAACCTCTTTTAATGTTGGACAAAGTAACTGTGAAAATTTCATAAATATATTCTATCAAACTAACAATAGGGTAGGCCAGTGTCATTACCGCGCTCTTCAATGTCATACCCGGATGATGCCCAAATCGTGCTGCTCTGCAACAATGCACGCACACTGCTCTGAGATGTTTTAAGCACAGGCGCTCTGCAACAATGCACGCACATACCTCTGAATATTTTATCACTGTGCTTAGGCGGGAATAGCAATACTATTGGTTAACTAAAATTTTTTCTGTATAATCTACTTTCAATTAATAAAATCAAAAGGAAACAAGTGTGAGCATATCATCAATCAGAGGAACCAAAGATATACTTCCCGAAGAAATAGAATACTGGCAGCACATAGAAACAGCTACAAGAAGCTTATTTAATCTATATAACTATCAAGAAGTCAGAACCCCAGTCCTTGAGATGTCTGATCTATTTGAAAGAAGTATTGGTGATCAAACAGATATCGTTCAAAAAGAGATGTATTCTTTCACAGATAAAGGTTCAAGGCGGCTAACTTTAAGGCCAGAAGGTACAGCCCCAATTGTACGGTCTTATATTCAACATTCATTTTATAAAAAAGAAAAGTATAGCAAATTTTATTATTGTGGCCCAATGTTCCGTTACGAACGGCCACAAGCTGGTAGATACCGTCAGTTTCACCAGATTGGTGTAGAACATCTTGGTAACTCGCATCCTTTTTCAGATGCAGAGGTAATAAGCTTGGGTATGCATTTATTTGATGATCTTGGCTTAGCAGATCTTTCGGTTTGTATAAACTCTGTCGGATGCCCTGTGTGTAGGCCAGTGATTGAAGAACGCTTGAAACAATTTCTAGGTGCTAGCACCAAATATCTTTGTGGCGATTGTAACCGTAGGTTAGATGAGAACCCACTTAGGGTCTTGGACTGCAAAAACCCAAAATGCAAAGAATACTTTACTGGTTTGCCAGATATAAAAGAATCTTTATGTCAGGGTTGTAAAGACCATTTCAGTTCAGTGCTAGAGTATCTGGATGCTTTGGGTATTCCCTTTGAAATAGATCCAAAGCTTGTAAGAGGTCTAGACTATTATGTCCGTACAACTTTTGAGATCATCTCAAACCAGCTAGGCGCTCAAAATGCGCTTTGTGGCGGTGGTAGATATGATAACCTGGTAGCCCAATTAGGTGGTCCACCAACACCAGCTGTTGGTTTTGCTTTTGGTATCGAGCGAGCAGTAATGGTATTACAGCAGCTATCAGATATCTTCAAAGATAAAGAACCGTTAGTTTATGTTGCAGCAATTGGTTTCGAGCAACAGCGAAAATGCTTTGATATGGTTGATGAGCTTCGCCGTGCTGGCATAAGATGTGAAATGGACTATTCAAAAGGCGAGCTAAAAGCCCAGTTGAAAAGAGCTAATAAATTAGATGCTACTTATACACTTATCTATGGTGAAGAAGAAGCTGAGAATAATATGATAAAAGTAAAGAACATGGCTAAAGGACAACAAATAGAAATTCCTATAGATTCCATAATAAACTTTTTTGAGAAAGAAAATGAAGACAAAATACAGAACACACAACGCGCTTGATACAGCTTCACTTGAAGTAGGCGCATCAGTAAAACTTTGCGGTTGGGTACATAAATCACGTAACTTAGGTGGCGTGATATTTATAGACCTAAGAGACCGTTCAGAAATAGTGCAGATTGTTGTTGACTCAACTGCTAGCCCAGCTCTACACAAAAAAGTAACCCCAATTAGATCTGAATGGGTGATACAAGTTGTTGGTACTATCAGAAAAAGAGAGAACCCAAACCCAAACATGCAGACAGGTTTGATAGAGGTTGTTGCAGAAGATATAATCATCTTAAATGAAGCTTTACCACCGATTTTTAGCGTTTCAGAAGATCCTGATGCAGATGAATTAACAAAACTTAAATACAGATATTTAGATTTAAGACGTCCTAGTAGCTTAAGAAAATTTATTTTAAGACATAAGGCGACAACTAAAATAAGAAACTATTTAGATCAAAACGGGTTTCTAGATGTTGAGACCCCAATGCTCACCAAAAGCACACCAGAGGGAGCACGTGATTATCTAGTGCCATCAAGAATCTATAAAGGTAGCTTTTATGCTTTACCTCAATCCCCACAACTATTTAAGCAGTTATTAATGATGTCTGGTTTTGAGCGTTACTATCAAATAGTAAAATGTTTTAGAGACGAAGACTTGAGAGCAGATAGACAACCAGAGTTTACGCAAGTGGATATTGAGTCTTCATTTATAGAGCAAGCTGATATTATGGGTCTAATTAACGGACTTGTCAGAGAGGTCTTTGAATTAATTGATATCAAAATCCCAGAGACAATAAACTCAATAACTTTTGACGAAGCTATGTCGAAATACGGCTCAGATAAACCTGACCTCAGGTTTGGTTTGGAATTTGTTGATGTTACTGAAGTATGTAAAGACATAGATTTTAATGTCTTCAAAACCATAGCTAATGAAGGTGGCATGATTAAAGGTTTTAGGGTGCCAGGCGCAAGCGATAAGATCTCTAGAAAAGTAGTTGATAATTTAGCAGAGCTTGTAGTTCAGTTAGGCATTAAAGGTGTTACAAGCATCCATATAAAAGAAGATCTGTCATGGCAGTCTTCAATTTCCAAGTTTTTTACAGCAGAAAAGATGTCCACAATAAACAGTGAAATGCAGGTAGAAGCTGGTGATACAATTATTATGATAGCTAATTTAGATGTTGATACTGTTCATCAAGCATTAGGCCAAATTCGTTTGAGTTTAGCTGATACTCTAAATTTGAGATCTGCTGAATATAGTTTGTTATGGGTTACTGATTTCCCACTTTTCGAAAAGAACTCTGAAGGTAACCTAACCTCAGTTCATCATCCATTCACAGCCCCAAAGCCAGAAGATGTTCATCTACTAGAAACAGAGCCACTAAAAGTTCGTGCGAATGCTTATGACGTAGTATTAAATGGCACAGAACTAGGCGGTGGAAGTATTCGTATCCATAATTGGGACATGCAAAAAAAGATTTTCGAGATGTTACGTTTAACAGAAGAGGAAATAGACGAAAAGTTCGGCTTTTTTGTAGAAGCACTTCGCCATGGCACACCACCTCACGGTGGGGTAGCTCTTGGCCTTGATAGGTTCATCATGCTCCTATGCGGAGCAGACTCAATAAGAGACGTTATAGCATTTCCAAAAACAGCAAACGGCGGTTGCCCACTAACCAACGCCCCTTCCCAAGTTTCTCCAGACCAACTAAAAGAACTCGGCTTAAGTATTTCTTAATTTTTTTTAACAGAAGTTTAAGAGAAGCTGTCCTCAAAAAAATCTTCCTAACGGTAAAGCAGTGAAATAAAAAAAAGAAGTCAAATAGGCCGAAGCCCTATTAAAAAAAATAACCCTCGTTGTGAAGCAGCGAAACAAACTTTAGTTTAAAGCTTTCTTTAAAGAAGAAAGCTTCTCAATTCGTGCTGGATGCCTAAGCTTGCGCAAAGCTTTTTCTTCAATCTGACGGATACGCTCACGAGTAACATTATATACTCTACCAACTTCTTCCAAAGTCCTTGGCCTACCATCATCAAAACCAAATCTTAGTTTCAAGATCATCTGTTCACGTTCTGTAAGTATTTCCATGGCTTTAAGAATCTCTTCTCTTAGCATGTTCCTAGAAGTAACTTCATCTGGTGTATCAATGTTCTGGTCACCAATAAAGTCACCAAGTTGTGCTGATTCATCGTCACCAACTGGTGTTTCTAGTGATAGCGGTGTCATGGAATGTTTTCTAATAGCAACGATATTTTCTACAGGTAGATCTGTTTTTTCAGCTATTTCTTCGTTGGTTGGGTGCCTACCTAAATCCTGCATAAGTAGTCGGTACGCTTTTTTAACTTTATATATTGTTTCTACCATATGAACTGGTACTCTGATAGTTCTTGATTGGTCTGCGATTGCTCTGGTGATTCCTTGCTTTATCCACCAAGTAGCATAGGTAGAAAACTTGAACCCTTTTGTATAGTCAAATTTCTCAGCTGCACGAATAAGACCTGTATTTCCTTCTTGAATCAGGTCAAGAAACTGAAGGCCTTGTCCTGTGTATTTTTTTGCAATAGACACAACCAGCCGTAAGTTAGCGTTTACTAACCTGTTTTTTGCTTCTTGGTCGCCAGCATCTACTTTTTTTGCAAGTTCTACTTCTTCTTCCTGGTTGAGTAAGTTTATAGTGCCAATCCCTCTAAGATACATTTTTACAGAGTCATCAAGATCAAAGTTCTTTTCGTTTTCAGAGCTTACAATCTTGCTTTCTTCTTCACGGTCAGTTACTGAAAGGTCGATACGTGGGTTTGGTACGTCATTGTCATTAGAGACATTTTGACGCGTATCTTTTTGTAGATCTATAGCATTTTCTTTTAAGGAGTCGTCTTTTGGAAGAAAAGCACTTTCTTCTTCCAAATCATCTATTTTTCCTAAAGGATGCGTACTTTTTAATTCATATTCCATAATTTTTTTATCCTAAAGCCCACTACTATATGTATATTTTAATCGTTTTTAATAAATAACCAAACGATTTAGTATAGCAGCGTCATAAAAAAAGGTCTATTGCTAGCAATAGACCTTTTTTATTATTAATTAAATTTATCTAATCTATGCAGTTCCAAGAATTCTGAACATACCAGTTCCGCAATTTGGACATGTGCCTTTCATAGCTTTTCTACCATTTTTCATAGTAGTTTCTTGAGTATTTTGCATCTCTCTCTTAGCTTTACATTTCACACAATAAGCTTGATTCATAAATGTAACTCCCTTCTCATAGATGTTTATATATGAATTATACACGAAATAATCTAAAAACAAATAGTAATTTTTAAATTGAATACTAAGTCAAATCTAGCTTGCTAATTAATGATCAATAAAAAAGTTTTATTATATCGGAATTTAAGCTATATTTAGCTTTCTTAAATTAAGTATCATAGAATTTGTTTATAAATGAAGGGACTAAATTAATGCTTGAAATAATACCTGCAATAGACCTATTAAATCAAAAAGTGGTTCGCTTAACACAAGGTGACTATAACCGAGTAGACCATTATGACTATCAACCTCAAGAGCTGGCAAAACTATATGAAGAGGCAGGTGCAACCAGGATACATATTGTAGATCTAAACGGTGCTAAAGAAGGCGAATTAGTTAATTTGGAAGTGATAAAGAAAATAAGGGCTGCTGTTAGCTGTAAAATTGAGCTTGGTGGTGGGATCCGTAATAAAGAGTCTGTAGCGCAGCTTTTAGGGATAGGGATTGACTATATAATTTTGGGTTCGCTACTAGTAAAGAATACAGATCTTGCCCTTGAGATAATAGATGCATATCCAGGAAAGATCATTGCTGGTATAGACGCAAAAGACGATAATGTAGCTGTTGAAGGATGGCTTGAAGCTAGTTCTTTTAGTGTTGCAAGCTTAATAGATAGATTAGAAGATAAAGACATAGCCAGTATCATATATACAGACATAGCTAGAGATGGGATGATGACTGGCCCGAACCTTGATTCTTTAAAGAAGGTTGTCAAGATGACAAAGATCCCTTTAATAGCATCTGGTGGTATTAGTTGCTTGGCTGATCTAAGAGCAGTGAAAGATATCGCGAGCTTTGGTATTGAAGGTTGTATAGTTGGAAAGGCGATTTTATCTAACGCTATTGAATTGAAAGATCTTTTTAACTAGATATTAAAGTAATAAATATAAAATAGTCCTGAAAAAATAAATAAATACATAACAAAAGGTATCCAAAAGATACCTAATATCCATCTTTTCTCAAGACCAAAGATATCCAAAACCCCAAAGATAAAAGCTATAAACAAAAATAAGAAGTAGTAGACCCCAAAATTTGTTAGCTTTGAATATGCGAGTTCTTCTTGCTCGAACCTTGTTATTCTATTTAGTATGCCCTTGGTGTTGATTGCGACTATCTCAGCTTTATGGAGGTTCCTAATAAAACTTTTAAATGTGATAAAGGCATCTGGTTGCCCCTCTTTATTTGCATAGTATCTAATAGCCCTATCTATTTTTTTTGAATTTGAGTTGTAATAACGAAGTAGCTCGTTTGTTAATATCAGTGTATCCTCGGTCCATACCTTAGCTTGCTTGAAGTTGCTAAGTTTCAAATCTTTTTTACCTAGCCAATAAGCTTGAGGAAACGGGTATCCAGAAGAGATGTAGGTTACACATTGCAGTAAGGCTTGTCCGCTATTCCTATGTAAGCCAGTATTTTTAAAGATATATACCCATTTAGTATTATCTTTAGAATTATCGCTAATAAAGCCTTGAAGTTTGCCAAAGAACCGTAAATCGTTTTTATTGAAGTAGATATCCTTAACAACTCCACCTTCAAAACCGATAGTATTAATTTGGGCTGCTGATTTCAAAGCTTTATTTGTTAAGATAGTTTTATTTATATAGAAGTTGCCAAACAATATAAAGAAAAGGGAAAATAATAAGACAGTAACATATAAATGAAATCTTTTGACCGTGCTCAGTTCTATAGTTAGTAGCTGACTTCTTTTAAGCATTAATTTTTGTCCTCTTGGCTAAAATATGTCTATTATTCATAATATAAGCCAACAATAATGAAAGCAAGAAATAGATTATAAATAAAAATGCAAATTAACCGAAAAATAATAAATAAACCAATAAACAATGAAAGAGTTTTACTTCATGCATGTTGTGCTGGTTGTAGTGGGGAAATAATTGAGGCACTAAGCTATTCTGATATCAAATTCGCAATCTATTTCTATAACCCCAACATCAACACCAAAGAAGAATACAAAAAACGCCTAAAAGACGTAGAGCGTTTCGCAAACAAAAAAAACATAGAATTTATCCCTGGTCCCTATGATCCAGAAAAATGGCAACAAGAAATAGAAGGGCTAGAGCAAGAGCCAGAGAGAGGCGCTCGCTGCCAAGCCTGTTTCAGAATGCGCTTTAAAAAAGCAGCCGAATTTGCCAAAAACAATAATTTCAACCTACTAACAAGTAGCCTGGGTATTTCACGCTGGAAAAACTTGGCAGATATAAACACAAAAGGCCAAGAAGCAGTAAGCAATATTATAGGGCTAGATTATTGGGACTATAACTGGCGCAGCCAAGGTGGCTCAGAAAGAATGTACAAAATCGCAAAAAGAGAAAAGTTCTATATGCAAAAATATTGTGGTTGTAGCTATAGTTTGTTATGATTTATCCTGAAAATTGAATAGAGCTATATTTTCAACTCGGAGAAGTACCCAAGTGGCTCAAGGGGACGGTTTGCTAAACCGTTAGTGTTCGTAAGGGCAGCGAGGGTTCGAATCCCTCCTTCTCCGCCAATCATACATAGTTTTGCTAACAGCGATTTCGCAAAGACCTAATCCTTATAACAAATATTCTGCTAACTAAATATCCAGCGATTTAAAGGTGATATCAAAGCTCCCTTCATCATAGATAATTTCTTTTATATTAGCTTTGAGCCAATCTTTCAAATCTTGCTCAGACATAGATTCGTGATTAACCTTGAGCTTAATAATCGATTCTTTAAAGCTATCTATGGTTAAAACCTTTTCTTCTTTCTCACCAAGTTCAAATTGATACCGATAAATTGCAGCTTCATTTTGTTTTTCCTGTAAGCTAAACTCATCAATCTTTTCATTAATCTTTTGGCGTTCTTGTTTGGAAAAATCTTTTGTAACAAGCGAATCCAAGTAGACTTCTTTTTTCTGTTTAATCACTTTAAGTTCAGATTCTAGCTTCTCAATCTCAGAATTAATGAGTTTAACCTCTTTTTCAATACAAAGGTTATGATTAGCGATCTTATACTGAACCTTCTTTAGCTCTGATTCACTAGCATAATGAAGGATGGTTTCTAGCACCTTTTCATTGGCTTCTTGAACAGGGATATATTGTCCAGCGCACAGTGTGCTTTTAACTTTGTTATTAATTGTTGTGGCACATCGATAGTATCGGTAAATGCTTCCATTCTTCTTTTTAGTGTAATGAGGCCGAATATTATTCCTGCATCTACCACAAATGAGCAAATCTTTTAGCAAACCCTTAATTCCATTTCTAGGGCTTCTTAAATCACGCTCATTGAAAATGGTTTGAACTGTTTCAAAGGTGTTTTCTGTAATTAAAGGTTGATGAATGCCTTTAAACAAATTCCCATTCCACTTAACAAAACCTTGGTAGATGGGTCGTTTAAGGGTTTTATGAATTTCTCGTTTATCCCACAAGATTCCGCTTCTACGTTTAAAACCCATAGCGTTACACTCATTCGCTACTAGGGTTGTAGATTTTAGATCAATGAATTTCTTGAAGATGAACTCAATTACTTTTCTTTCTTGATTATGGGGTACAAGTTCAGAGCTTATGGAATCATAGCCAAATGGCCGAACCCCTCCATTGTACAACCCTTGTTCAGCTCGATACGCAAAAACATCCTTAATTCGCTCCGCTGTCTGCTCTCGTTCTAACTGTGCGAAGACTAAAGCTACTCTAAGCATCGCTTTACCCATAGCCATAGTCGTATCAAAGTTTTCCCTTAATGAAATGAACTCAACATTATTATTTTGCATCATAACCATGAGTTGCTCGAAGTCTAAAAGCGACCTTGAAAGCCGATCTAGTTTCTTAACAACTACAGCATCGATCTTTCCAGCCTCGATATCCTTAACCAGCCGTTTATATTCAGGCCGATTAGTATTGCCACCAGACTTGCCTTTTTCTATGTAGATCTTATGAATCTGAAAGTTCCTGTAATCACAGAATTTCTTTAATTCAGATTCTTGTTCTTCTAATGAATCACCTTCTTTAGCTTGTCTATCGGTTGAAACTCGGATGTAGAGGTCAACCACAAACTTTTCTTTTGTCATAGTTATATCCTTTCGCTAGATTCAAGCAACGTGCCGCCGCCCGCTTCGGCGGCACTGGTAAACGGTTTCTAATAGGGCAAAAATTCACAAGCCAAATTATGTGCTTTTGTATTCCCTTGTTTTGCCAGAAACTCAAGCAGATCAAAAACAAGCCATTTTATTTTTTTAGGTATATATTTAAGTGTTTTGTTTAGCATTATTTAGCCCCCTTTATTTTAGATACACAGACCTAAAACTACCTTCCCAACAACCACCGCAACGAAGTGCTACCCACTTAACATTCTTTATGTTTGGCAGCTCACAATTTAGTGGGAAAACCACTATTTGTTGTTTCCTTTTTGCTGATTGTTTTATTGTGAAGATGGAGCCTTTGGCTTGGGCTGTGATAAAAGCAACAACCCCATAACTTACTTCTACTAAATTTACGTTTCTTTTAAGTAGTGCTAGCTTTATTTGAAAGTATGGTTCATTTCCTGTAGCTAAACCCCAAACGATATTCCCGCCATATTTGCTAAACTGTCTTACCATCGCATTTACTTTGGTTGGGAACCCATAGAAAAACTGCCATGGTGCATATATTGTCGCTTGGTCTGGAACGCC
>Ga0233447_1000581_pt1 | contig 39463 bp, 27 predicted proteins | sample SI_124_October20_3_FD_183014 | JGI IMG/M metagenome (GOLD analysis project Ga0233447, IMG submission 183014) | Seawater microbial communities from Saanich Inlet, British Columbia, Canada - SI_124_October2016_135_MG | ecosystem: Environmental > Aquatic > Marine > Inlet | place: Canada: British...
TTTTGTGAAGGCTGGTGGAAACCACAGCACATACCTATATCACCACCATGAGGCCAGTTTAAACCAATTCCCATTTCAGCATTTAACGATTCATTGATATCGTTTACATTTGCCTGAATTTCGAAAATTGATTCTGCATTATTGTTGGTTGCAATATTAAAATTGTCGATAAAATTAGGCATAAGCGAATATTTACCGCTATTGATAATATTATCTAATAATGGCTTAGCTTCTGCGTATTTTAAATCTTGCAAATAAGCTCTTGCAGCCAATGCCATTGCAGCATATTTGGTCGGACGTCCTACCTGGGCTTGCGATTCAGGAAGATTGGTCCATGCAAATTCAAGATCTGTAATAATTTGTGTCAAAACAGCTCCATCAGCATTTGCGTTTGAAACCACTAATGGGTCTTCAGTCTCTTCGGTTAAAATTGGTACATAATCACCAAAAACCAACCGCAATTCAAAATAAAACAATGCTCTTAAAAATCTTGCTTCCGCCTTATAAAGATTAGCTTTATCAGCAGTAATTGTTCCTGCCTCTTCGGTTGCATTGATAACTTTCATCGTTTTATTAGCACGGTCAACCCCCATACCAATTCCTAACTTATATTTATCAGCCGGATATCCATTTGTACTTTGAACTTCCCAGCGTTCAATATCGTTTACGGGAACCTGGTCGGTTAATTCTGATCCTTTGTAAGCATCGTCAGAAGCTGCCGAACCGTAAGTCCAGTTTTGGATTGAAGCTCCCCAGGAAATATCCCATAAAGAACTACCCGGTACAATAGCATAAGTTCCGATTAACAAAGCATCAATTCCTGTTGCATCGTAAAATACATTTTCTGATGTAGATCCAAGAGGAGCTTTTGTCAGAAATTCTTCTGAACATGAATATGACATGGTCAACAGAAATACAGTGACCATTATTATTGATAATTTTTTCATATTATTCATTTGTTTTAAATTAATAATAAGTTATTTATTATAACCCAAGTGTTACACCAAACATAATCTGACGTGGTGTTGGCCATGCCCCCATATCTAAGCCCATATTACTTCCGGAAGATCTGACTTCAGGATCAAGTCCACTATACTTAGTAATTGTAAATACATTAGAAACCTGTGCATAAACACTTAACCTTTTAATTTGCGCCTTATCCAAAATACTTTGAGGAAGAGTATATCCTAATCTTAAGTTTTTCATTCTCAGGAACGAAGCATCTTCCACAAAGGCTGTTGATGGTTGTTGAGAAATATCACTTTGATCAAGCATTGGCAAAGTAGCATCAGCATTGTTTGCCAGATACGGGCTACCCCATGATTCATACAAAGCATCTTTACTTAAACCACCATTAAACATACCGTAATCAATCCATCGGGTTACGTAATTTACCATTTCGTTTCCTAAACTTCCGTAGAAGAACATATTTAGGTCGAATGCACCATAACCAAGGTCGATATTTAAACCACCGGTTAAATCTGGGTGTGGGCTTCCAATAAAAGTTCTGTCATCGGCATCAATAACACCGCTTCCGTCAACGTCCTGATATTTAAAATGCCCTGGAGCATTGTAATCTGATGTTCCGTAAGGTGCGTGTGCATCGGCTTCAGCCTGAGTTTGGAAAATTCCTTCAACAACATATCCGAAGAATTCGGGAAATGCTGTTCCATTAGCATAACGTGTATAAGTCATCTGGCGCTCACTTGCCGCATCAATTGTTCTGTCAGGATCGCCGGATAGTTGTACAATTTCGTTTTTATAGTGCGAAAGTGTAAGACTTGCATTGTAAGTTAGTTTTCCGTCCAAAGCTGAATTATTATATCCTAATTCAAAATCAATACCGGTATTTTTCATTTCACCAATATTTACAAATGGAGCAGAAGCAACACCCATAACCTGAGGAATAGGCTCCTGGAAAAGCATATCGCTTGTATTCCTTTGCCAAACATCAACAGATACTGCCAAATGGTTATCGAGCATATTTGCATCGATACCAAGATTGATTGTTTCTGTAGTTTCCCATGTTACATCTTCGTTACCCAATGTAGCCGGTCTGAAACCTGCATAAGCACTGGTATTTGAACCATCGATAGCATAAGAAGCTTTATAAGAACTTGTTCCGTATGTAGAATACGAATTGTAATTACCTATTCTATCGTTACCAGAAACACCCCAACCTACTCTTACTTTTAATAAGTCTAACCAATTGCTTGTTTCGGCCATAAAACTTTCTTCAGAAACCGCCCATGCTGCAGATGCTGCCGGGAAAGTTCCATAACGGTTAGCTTCACTAAAACGAGAAGAACCATCACGACGTACTGTTCCTTCTATGAAATATTTTCCCATTAAATCGTAGTTAACACGACCAAATACAGAAAACAAAGACCATTCAGAACCTGTTCCACTATTTTCTTTATTACTTTCTCCTGAATCTAATTGCATGTATTCCGGACTCTCAGAGAAATACACACGCCTACTTGCATTTAACGATTGCCAGGTATTCTGAATAGCCTCGGTACCTGCAATTACATTTATTTTATGAATTTCGTCGAATGTGGCATTGTAGTTAATTGTATTCGACCAATTCCATTGTAATGAATAGTTAGATTCTGCATTCACCCCATTAACCATGTTCGGCTCTGAGTGCTCGTAAGTTGGCAATACATAACTTTTACCATTCCATTGTCCAAAGTTGTAACCTAACAAGGTTTTAGCGGTAAGGCCATCCATTAACGTAACTTCACCAAATACGTTTCCAAGAATTCGAACATATTTACCATTGTTATCTTTAGCACGATAAAGCATTGACAAAGGGTTTGAAGCATTACCCATTTCTGGAGCTTTCGAACCAGCAAAATTACCACCAATATCGTAAACAGGAATAATAGGTTGTGCACGGTAAGCCTGAGAAATAACGGTGCCTTCGTCGTTATCTCCTAAATTACCGTTTTCGTCGATATAAATAACTTGTAACGACTCACCTGCTTTAAACCACTTATTGAATTTTGCATCGGAGTTCATTCTAAAAGTATATCTTTTAAAGTCAGTATGCTTTAACATACCCTCTTCATTAAGGTAGTTTCCAGAAAAAGAATAAGTTCCCTTTTGGCCACCACCACTAACAGATAGATCGTATTCCTGAACAATACCTGTTTGATAAATTTCATCGTACCAGTTGGTACCTTCTTTATTTGCTTTAAATATTACAGTTCCAGGATAGTTATAAGAAGCTTCGTCAACCTGACCAGACATTGCGCCATTTGGTAAAATATAATCAGGAATTACAGGTGTTGAACCTGAACCGTACTGAGCGTGTGACGGAGCAGCACCATTATTTGCAAACGACAGCCAGACTGCTTCTGCATACTCTTGGGTATTTAACAGGTCGTACTGGTTAATTGAATTCGATACACCAGTTCTGGCAGTAAATGTTACCGTTGCATCCTGATTAATCCTTCCACGTTTTGTAGTAATAATAATAACACCGTTTGCACCCCTCGACCCGTAAATTGCTGCCGAAGATGCATCTTTCAAAACAGAGATTGACTCAATGTCTCCAGGTGCGATATTATTCCCAGGACTTGCAGGGACACCATCAATAATGTACAATGGATTTGGGTCGTTAATTGTCCCAACTCCACGAATACGGATAGTTGCATCGCCACCAGGCCTGTTAGCTGAAGTAACAGTAACACCAGCAACTTGTCCTTGCAAACGACTTACAACACTTGTTTCAGAAGTTGCCGCAAGTTTTTCGGCTGAAACAGTAGAAACAGCTCCGGTTAACTCCTCTTTCATACGAGTACCATAACCAATAACAACAATTTCGTCAACCCCAATTACATCGGGTTGCAATAAAACATCAATTATTGTTTGGTTTCCAATTTCGATTTCTTGCTTTAACATACCAACGTATGAAAATACAAGAACATTAGCTTCGCTTGGTACGTTAAGTGTAAACTTTCCGTCCAGGTCGGTGATAGTTCCTACTGTAGTTCCCTGAACAACAATACTAACTCCAGGTATAGTTGCACCAGAATCTTCGGTGACCGTACCTGTAACTTGTTTTGTTTGCGCAAAAGAACCCAGAGAAAATGCCATGAAACTGGCAAGTAATAAAAAGGTTAAAAAACCTTTAAAACGATTTTTTTCCATAGATCTTAAATTTTGTAATTAATTTGTTTTGGTTAAAAAAATTTGTGATTCAAATAATTTTAGAAAAATAATTAGACTTTTTCCATTGGCAGTTTTTAATTTATTATGTTCTCAAATACATTAAATATTCACTCAACATTATGCAATTTTAACAATTTTAATTAACATTTGTTTATTGTTAAAAGATGTTAAAGAATATGTTTTACAATTATTTTGTAATTTATACAATATGTTCAATATTCTGATTCCCATTTGCCTCAATAATTTTTGCGATGCAAAATTAATAATAAAAGTTAAAGAAATCAAATAATCGTTTACTTTCTTGTTGTCTCGATATTTTCTAATATAACAATATTTAAGCCATTCAAAATTAAATACTTAAGGTTGTTGCTGAAATTAATTATTCAAGATTTTAGGCGAAACAATGATCTAATAAACAGCTTATTAAGAATTAAAAGGAAAATATTATCCTTTAATCTGAAGATAAAATTTTAGCTTTGTTTACTGGTTGTCTGAAACATTATATCGAAAGCAATAATTCGCCAATACTATTGGGCTATAAATATTTAAGTATGAAATCAACAAAAAACCCTTTTTACTTACTTGTTTTATTTATTGGGATTTTTTTTTGCTTTGGTTGTAAAACTGAAGTTGAAGAAACGATCAAAATATTAAATCGCAAACCGAATATCGAACCAGATTATTCCGAAATAACCATTCCAACAAATATTGCCCCCATGAATTTTATTATTAAAGAAGATGGGAATTTTTTTAAAATAACTGCCAGTGGGGGTGAAAATGAATATCAAATAAACATAAATTCGTCGAATGGAATAATTAAGTTTCCGAAAAAGTCATGGAAGAAGTTGTTGGACAATTGTAAGGGAGATAAAATAAAAATTCAGGTTTTTTCTTCAAAAGATAATAATAAAAACCTTAATAAATTTTTGCCTTTCTACATTAATGTAGCTAACGAACCAATTGATCAATCCCTGGTTTATCGATTGATTCATCCTGGGTACTACAGTTGGTCTAAAATGAAAATCGTTCAAAGATCGCTTGAAAATTTCAGTGAAGAATCCATAATCGAAAATCAAGTGCTTGAAAAGAATTGTATCAATTGCCACACTTTCAAGCAAAACAATCCCGATAGGTTTTTAGTTCACATCCGGGGTTCCAAAGGTGGAACTTATTTTGTTGAAGATAATAAGATAATCCGCAGGGCATTGAAAACTGAAAATATGCCAGGTGGCGCAACTTATCCATCGTGGCACCCCAGTGGAGAATATGTAGCATTTTCATCTAATCAGGTGAGGCAAAATTTTTATGCTCATTCTAAAAAAAGCATTGAGGTATTCGACCGGGTTTCTACCCTTATTCTTTACGATATAAAAAATAATGAAATTTTAAATATTACTAACCAAGATACTGTTGAATATTTGCAAACTTTTCCTACATGGTCGCCTGACGGAAAATTTTTATACTACTGTCAGGCAAATCAAAGTGAAACAGATTCTAATTTAGATATAAACGATATAAAAAATACTCATTACAATTTGGCAAGAAAATCTTTTAATTCTGAAACCTTATCATTTGGCAAAACAGAACTTGTTTTTAATGCTTCAGAAAGGAAAAAAAGTGTATCATTTCCAAGAATTTCACCCGATGGAAAATACCTCGTTTTTACTCTAAGCGATTATGGAACCTTTCCTATTTGGCATCAGGAAGCTGATTTATATTTACTTGACCTGCAAAGTGGGAAAAATAAAAGAATGGATTTAAACAGTGATAAAACCGAAAGTTATCATTCATGGTCAGCAAATAGTAAGTGGCTGGTTTTTAGCAGTAAAAGATTAGATGGAAGAAGTGCAAGGCCCTTTTTTGCATACATCGGTTCCTGGGATCAGATTGGGAAACCATTTGTTTTGCCACAGGAAGATCCTACACATTATAACCGGATGTTGGAAACCTTTAATATCCCTGAATTTGTTAATGGTACAATTAAGATGAAACCAAGGGATTTTGCCGCGGCTGCTAAACAAACGGTTATTCAGGCCAATCCCGGAAATCCATTTAAAACACCGCTTGATTGGACAAATAATAAAACAAATGAGAAACGTTCAGAAATCGAACAGGGGATTCATGAATAAAAGTATCAAAACCTATTTATTTAGAATATGGCTCAGAAAACAAAAATAGCGCGAAAAAGTGATGTGTATTATTTACTTACTTTCTTTTTTGTAATTTCGTTCGGATATTTTTATTGGGTTGGCAATTATTTGCTCTTTTTTCAGGAACAGCAATCTTTATTCATTTTTTCCGGGGAATATTTTCAGGAATATATTTTAAAACCAGGTGGGTTTCTTGAACTTGCAGGTAAATTTTTAACACAGTTTTATTCAATCTCTATTGTTGGTTCATTAATCCTGGCCACTATTCTAACCTTACCGGCTATTGTTTTATTAAAAATCAATCAACGCTTATTTTCCAATAAATCGTTTATATTATTACTGTTTATCCCATCCAGCCTTTTGCTCCTGATGCAAACCCACTATTTTCACCAGATAGAATATAATCTGGGTTTTCTGATGGTTTTGCTCTATTTCCTGATTTCAATACTTGTACAGAAAAAAAATATCCGCCTTTTTGTTTTGGCACTGTTTCCATTATTTTATTATCTGGTCGGTGCTTATGCCTGGATTTTTCTGGGAATGTACAGCCTTTACAATCTGTTTTTTGAAAAACGTATGCTACGATTTGTTTATCCTCTCTTTTTAGTAGGCATAGCTACAGTTTCCTTTTTTGTTTTCAAGGAAATTTTATTTCTGCAACCAAGCGAACAGCTGATCCAATTTCCTTTACCAATTGTAGATGATAAAAATCACAAGTTTATTTTAGTTTTACTAACAGGTTTATTGGTATTGTATCCGCTACTATGCAAAATCGCTTTTCTAATAAAACCAAAAAGGATAAACACAAGGCCTTTTATTTTGATATCGGCCTTAATAATATTTTCGATAACGATTTTATTCTTATCTAAATTTTATAATTCTCAAACTGCGAGGGTGATTCAACTACAAAAATTGGCTTTCGAAGAAAAATGGAATGAAGTACTTGAACTGCACGAAAACTATCCTTCTGAAAATTTGATTGGGCAATATTTTTACAATATAGCTCTCTCAGAAACAGACCAGCTTTGCGATAGATTATTTAACGGAAGGCAGGATTTTAGTGCTAATTCACTTGTTTTGCCATGGAGTAGTGAGCACCTCAACTGGGGAACTTACTTTTTTTATTCAGTTGGTCTGATAAACGAAGCACATCGTTGGGCTTACGAAGAGATGGTAGTTTATGGTCTGCGGCCTCAAAATATTAAACTGCTTGTAAAAACCAATCTCATTAATGGAAACCTGGAGATGGCAAATAAATACATTAACATTTTAAAAAAGACAATTTTTTATAACGATTGGGCAAAAGAATTTGAAGGCATACTTAATAATCCCGGCCTCATTAAGTCTCATCCCAAATTGGGAGAGAAAATAAAGATCCTTCCTAAAGAAGATTTTTTCATTCAAATAAGCGACCCACAAAATAATATCCCTTTGCTTTTAAAGTCAAATCCAAACAATAAAAAAGCATTTGAATATGAAATGGCCTGGCTACTACTCACCAAAGATGTAGAAGCAATTGTAAATAATATCAAAAAAATGAAAGAGTTGGGTTATTCCCGGATTCCACTGCACATTGAAGAAGCAGTTTTAATTTATTTCAATAGTAAGGGGCAGTTTCCCGACCTTGGCGGGCTTTCGATCAGCAACAAAACACAGGTACGTTTTCAAGAATATGTGGCAACATTTAAAAGTATCCGGCAAAATCCTTCATTCGGAAATAAAAAAATGGAGGAAAATTTTGGCAATACTTTTATGTATTATTTTCATTTTGAATAACGAATTGAATAGTGTATTCAATAAAGTCGGCAATTTTTTAGAAGAAGCACCAAATAACAAAACTCAGATTGAAAGAATTTTAAAAGAAAGAGGCTACAAATGCAGCCTCTTTTTTTATACTCTTTTAAATTCTATTATTAATAAGAAGGATCTTGCTGCAGTACATCCTGGATATCAAGTTGAGATTCCGGCAATGGCCAATAATCATCTTCAGTAGGATTATAAACCGCGCCAGTCATAAATGCCCTGTATTGTACATCCGCCGCAATAAAGGCGTTTAGTACAGCATCATCAATACCCCAGCGCCTGAGATCGAAAAATCTCGTGCCCTCCATAGCAAATTCAAGCCGTTGCTCAAGCCTTACAGCTTTAATGGCTTTATCAGCTGATGAAAAAGCATCAGCTCCTGCCGGGTAAGGTTCCACTTTATAGTTTGCTGCTGGTTGGGTCCAGTCAACCACTATTTCGCCAGAAACGAAAGCGGTAGTCGAAACAAGTCCCATTACAACATCACTACTTTTAACACGATCGCGAATTTGATTAACAAGTAGCCGGGCCTTATCGAGTTCCCCGTCTGCGACTGCTACTTCAGCTCTCCATAATAATACATGACTATAACGATACGCCCTGAAGTTCCTACCATTATCCCTGCCATTTCCATAAACATTTAAAGAAAAGTTCTCATATAAGCTGCTGAATTTTTTCTGCATATAAGGTCCACCATTATCTTGCTGCCTGATCCATGACTGACCTTCGCAAATTCCCCAGCCTATGAAATCAATTCCACGACGGGAGATAGTCCAATCAACACGGGGATCGAGCAAATGATCTGTAGGCTGGAATTCTGCGCTACTGGCTACGCCCATATCGTTGGCAAGGGGTACACGATCTGCCATTTCTAAAACAGGCAAACCATCATCGGTAACCTGGAAAGCCTCAAAAAGGTTTTGCGAAGGTTGGTAGAATCCCCATCCAATACCTGCAGGACCAGATTGGTGGGCAACCGCACGATTTAATACCAGTGAAGACGAAGAACTTCCACTGTTGGCTGCCTGTATTTCAAAAATGGACTCTGCATTATTCTCAGTAGTCATATTGTAATTGTCGTAATAATTACTGACTAGACTATATTTTCCACTGCTTATAATATTATCCAATAACGATTTAGCCTGTCCTAATTCATTCTGATACATATGAGCCTGAGCCTTTACTGCCATGGCAGAATATTTAGTGACCCGGCCCGGATCTCCCAGAGGGCTTGTTTCGGGCAAATTGTCGATGGCAAACTGTAAGTCAGCCTCAATCTCATCCCATCCTTCAGTGTCATTGGGAATTTCTTCAGGAACCATATCTTCTCCAAGCTCAACCTGCGTGAGGATATAAGGAATTTTTTCAAAAATCTTTGTTGCTTTAAAATGAAACCAGGCCCTTAAAAATTTAGCTTCTCCTTCCATTTCCTTTGCACGGCCTGCTTCAATGGGACTGTCACTTTCTTGAGCAGCCCATAAAAATTCCAATACCTGATTCGTTCGGGCAGCCCCGTCATAACAATCCTGCCATCTGTCGCGCATATATGCATTAGACGGTAAAGCCTCATATCTTTCAACGGCATTAAAATTATTTTGGTCGCCCGTTGATGTACCCTTGTAACCATCATCAGAAGCACCCGATCCGTAAGTCCAGTCAGTTGCCATAGCTCCGCCAAATCTGCTACGCCCCTGAAGGGTACTATAGGAAGCAATCAAAAGCGCTTCTAAACCTTCAGGTGATTGCATAACACTTCCGGCTGCAGCCCCCGGAGGTTCTTTTACAAGAAACTCATCATTACAGGAAAACATTATCATCATACTTCCTGTTAGCGCGATAATTAATATAAAATTGAATATTTTCTTCATTTCTATTTTTTTTTAATTATTAACAATAATAACATAATGGTTAAATACCAATGTTTACACCAAAGGTAATTTGTCGTGGCGTAGGCCATGCTCCTCTGTCAACACCTAAATTTGCCCCTCCAACATTTACTTCCGGGTCTAATCCTGAATATTTAGTTATCGTAAATACATTGGTTACTTGTCCGTAAACTTGCAGGTTTCTAAATTTATTACCCAAAAGATCGTTTAAATCGTAACTCAACCTCAAATTTTCCATACGCAGGTACGAACCATCTTCTATAAATGCAGAAGAAGGTTGCTGGCTGTCTATATCATCGCCTTCGGCTTTAGGTAAAGTAGCATCCAGATTATTAGCAAGGTATGGGCTTCCCCATGATTCATAAAGCCTTTCATGGCTTCTTCCACCCTGGAACTGAACAAAATCAATAAATCTTCTCGTGTAGTTAATCATGTCATTGCCATAGCTGGAATAAAACTGTGCCACTAAACTAAAATTCTTATAACTCACGTTGAAGTTTAACCCTGCGGTAAAATCAGGATGCGGGGATCCAATATAAGTCCGGTCATCGGAATTAATTATTCCATCACCGTTTATATCAGAATATTTGTAGTGTCCCGGTTCATTATATGTCCCTTCAGCTCCAAACGCTGTTGGCCATGCAGCAGCCTCAGCCTCGGTTTGGAAAATACCTTCAGACACATATCCATAAAATTCAGGGAAAGAAGTCCCCTGTTCGCTTCGTGTATAAATCATTTCACGATTAGATTGCCCTGACAAAAATTCACCCTCTTCATCAGAAAGGCTAACAATCTCATTTTTATAATGCGAAATGCTAAAGTTAATATTATACTTTAATTCGTTATTTAAAGCACTATTTACATATCCCAATTCAAAATCAAATCCCTGGTTTTTCATTTCACCAACGTTAACAGAAGGTGCTGAAGCCCGACCCAAAACCATTGGAATCTGCTTAGGATAAAGCATATCTGATGTTACACGTTGCCACACATCAAACGAAAAATTCAAATTATTAAAAATGGCTCCATCAACACCAAAATTGGTAGTTTTTGTGGTCTCCCATTTTACGTCAGGATTACCAAAAGTTGACTGATAGAAACCGGTGGCACCATCAGTGTTATTAGCACCACCAATAGGATAAAATGAATTATTGTAACTAATAGCGAAATTGGTATAACTGTTATAATTACCAATACGGTCATTCCCGGTTGTACCATAGCCTCCACGTAGTTTTAATTCATCTAACCAGTTTCCTGTAGATGCCATAAAACTTTCTTCTGATATTCTCCATCCTGCCGAGAATGCGGGAAAAATACCGTAAGTATTGTCTCCACCAAAACGTGAAGAACCATCGCGCCGGACGACCCCTTCGAACAAATATTTGTTTGCAAAAGCATAATTTAAACGTCCAAACGTGGAAAACAGACTCCATGAATTCATACCACCTGCGTTATTAATACTTGCCAAACCTGTGGAAAGCTGCATATAGTTGATGTCTTTTGAGAAAAACTGCGATCTTGATGCATCAATATAATTATAAGTATAATCGATTGCCTCAGAACCTAACATTACCGTAACAGCGTGTAAATCGGCAAAAGTTTTAGAATACTCAAGTGTATTGGTCCAGTTCCATTGCATACTAAAACTAGCCCCTTCTGACAATGAAGCATATTTTCCTCTTTCCGCCTCAGCCACTTCAACAAAACCAGGATTTCTGGAATGACGTGTGGAATAATTAACACCAAAAAGGGAACGAACGGACAATCCTTCCATAATGTTAATTTTGATATAAGTATTTCCACTGACATTCATTCTTTTTGTAAGATCATCTTTACTAGAGTCAAGAAGGAATACCGGATTTGTAGCATTACCTGTTCCTTCTGCTCTTGTTCCCGCATAACCTCCCATTACATCTAATACAGGTATTATGGGTTGCATACGGTATGCCCACGAAACAATCGAACCTTCAGAATTGTCTCCCTGATGACCATAATCCTGGCTAAAAGTTACGCCGATTTTCTCACCTATTTCAATCCAGGGAACAGGATTAGTAGTAATATTTGAACGGAGATTAAAGCGATCAAAACCAGTATATTTCATAATACCTTCTTCCAACATGTAACCTACCTGAAATGCATAATTGGTGGCTTCACTACCACCGGTCAGATCAACAGTATATTCCTTGAACTGTGCATCCCGATCTGATTCTTTCATCCATTCGGTACCTATTTTATTAGCTTCCATAATAAGGTATGTATCAGTACCATCCTCGTGAAGCATCTTATCATCATACAAGCTGAGATCTACAGTTGAAGCTCCGGCAGGCCTAATGTAATTTGGGATAACAGGTGTAGGGCCGTTGCCATACAGTGGATGTGAGGCTGTAACTCCATCGTTTTTTGCCTCTAACCAGAGCATCTCGCCATATTCCTGTGTATTAAGCAGATCATAGTAATTAGTATTTCTGCTAATACCTTGTTTAACATTAACATTAACCTGGGCCTTTTGATTTTTACGGCCGCTTTTTGTAGTAACAAGTATTACCCCATTGGAAGCCCTTGCACCGTAAATGGCTTGTGCAGCGGCATCTTTCAAAATAGAAATGGACTCAATGTTATTGGGGGTCACGCTTCCTCCCGGTACACCGTCAACTATCCAAAGCGGATTGTTGTCGTTAATTGTACCAAGTCCGCGAATACGAATTGAAGCACCCGCTCCGGGAGTGTTAGATTCCAGGACCGTAACTCCGGCCACAGCCCTTAAAGCCTCAGAAGCATCTATAACAGACATTTCTTCTATGTTTGTTGCGGTAACGGTAGTAACAGCACCTGTAACTTCTCCAGCCATACGGGTAGCATACCCAACGGCCACAACCTCTTCCAGGCCAATTACATCGGCTTCCATAGTTACATTAATTGTTGTTAGATTTCCAATCTCTATTTCTTGCGAAACCATTCCAATGTATGAGAAAATGAGTCGGCCAGCATCGACAGGTACCAATAAACTGTAGTTACCATCTACATCGCTAACTGTTCCAACTGTGGTTTCCTTTACAATAATGGTTACACCAGGCACGCCAACACCATTCTGGTCAACTACCTGACCCGAAATTTGTTTTTGCTGTGCTTGTGAACCCAGAGAAAATGCCAATAATACGGCAAGGATTAGAAAGGTTAAAAAACCTTTTAAATGATTTTTTTCCATAGATTTTTTGATTTTTTTTTGTTTTGAAAAGAAAAATTGTAATTCAATGAAATTCTAAATGAAAGACTTTAAATTTTCCATAGGCAAGTTGGATTTAAAGTTAGTAAAATCGGTTTTTTTTAAAATTCCTCGGAAGATACGGTTTTAATCTCATTATGTTTACCATAAAAACATGTTGAAGAGTATGTTTTATGAAATTATTTGAACAAATTTAATTTATATTGTCAGCAAAGTAGATTAACATAATAAATTTCATCCATAGAAGTAGGCGCTTTTTATCAGAAGCAGTAAAAAACTAAACTCTAAAAACGAATAAACCCAAAATATAAATGTTCAATTTTGAGAATTGGGATTTTGGTTATTGTTATTTATAAGCTAAAAGCTGGACAAGTTTGAATTTTGTTGTTTGCCGTTTCCTAAAAACTTCACCAGGTGAAGGAAAGTCACTGGGTGAATAAAAAATATAAAGACAAGCACAATTTAAGGGCATAACTAAAAACTCATTTCTTTCAAAAAATGAAGACAATGAATAATATGCAAGGCATAATTTTCAAGAATAGCAGTAGCGATTTCAAAAAATTATAACCCAGTCAGATTGTTTATTATTTTCGTTCCTGTAGGTTTTTCAGAGTTTTTAGAGATGCCCTTAAGTACTTTGAAAATTTTCGTAATTCTGAAAACATTTGGATACTTAAAAACAATAAGCATTTTAATATGTTAAAAAAGACAAACAAATGCTTTGTCATTCTTTAAAAATTTAATTCCGGTTCAAATATGTAAGAGCGTGTAATTTTTTTTCAGGAATGAATACAATTTAGTGAGTTACATTGAATACCTTTGAAAGAATTTAAAAAAAATGAGATGAAAAAAATATTTTTAGTTATTGTTGCACTGATCATAATTAACAGTGCATTTGGTCAAATCAACGCTAAACTGATGCGTTACATGGATGTTTCAGAAACCCAGATAACTTTTGTTTACGGTGGCGATATTTGGGTGATGTCGAAAACTGGGGGTACCGCCATTCAGTTGACCCACTCTCCCGGAGAAGAATCGTGGCCACGGTTCTCCCCCGATGGGAAACAAATTGGATTTACGGCCAGTTACAACGGTAATTCCGATGTTTTTGCAATGCCGGTAACTGGCGGTGTCCCAACACGGATTACATATAATTCTTTCACTGACAGAATGATTGACTGGCATCCTAACGGGAAACAGATACTTTTTGCATCGACACGTGAAAACGGTGTGAGCCGGCTCAGCCAGTTTTTTCTTGTTGACAAGAAAGGGGGTTTCCCCGAAAAACTGGCAATTCCTTACGGCGAGCTTGCAAGTTTTTCACCTGATGGAAACCACTTGGCTTACATAACCAAAATAACTGAGAACTACCCATTTAAAAGGTATCGGGGAGGATTAACTTCCGATATAATTATTTACAATACCAAAACAAATACAACAGAACGCATCACTACCGACGAAGCCAATGACGGCAAACCGGCCTGGGCGGGTAATAAAGTATATTTTCTTTCTGACCGCGATGAGAATATGCGTTTGAACATTTGGGAATACGATACAAAAACAAAAGAAAAAAAACAAGTTACCAAATTTGAAGATTTTGATATCTCATTTCTTTCAGCAGGTCCATCGGAATTGATATTTGAAATGGGAGGCGATTTGCATTTAATGGATTTGACTACTCAGAAATACAAAAAAGTTGTAGTAAATGTTATTAGTGATTTATCGGTAGAAATGCCAACTTCAAAAGATGTGAGCAAGCGCATTTCGAATATGACCGCATCGCCAGGTGGGAAACGTATTATTTTTGAAGCTCGCGGCGAGTTATTTAATGTTCCGGTAAAAGAAGGTTATACTTTGAATATTACAAAATCGAGTGGCGCATTCGACCAAAATCCTGCCTGGTCGCCCGATGGAAAAACCATTGCCTACTGGAGTGATAAATCGGGAGAATATGAAATTTACCTTCAAGACAATGAAAATAAAAATGAAGCCAGAAAATTAACAAAACGAGGAAAGGGATTTGGGTATAAATTATACTGGTCGCCCAACAGCGAAAAAATTGCATTTATAGACGAGACAAACAATATATCAATAATCGATATTAAAAGTGGAGAAGTTGTAGTTGCAGGAAATACTTTATGGAACACCGGGCATGGAGCACGTTTTGGATTTCCAATATCATGGTCGCCCGATTCAAAATGGATAACATTTACACAAAACCTTGACAATGCCAACAGTGCTATTTTTGTGTACAACCTGGAAGAAAAAAAACAGAATCAGGTAACTAATGGTTTCTACTTCGACAATTATCCGGTTTTTAGTACTGATGGAAAATATCTTTTTTATTTAACCAACAGAAGTATGAACGCTGCTTATTCTGACATGAATGACGGTACCTGGATTTATCCAAATGCAACTCAAATTGCTTCGCTTAGTTTAAGCAAAAAAACAACTTCAATATTGGCTGCCAAAAATGATACTGTGGAGATCAAAGAAGAGAAAAAGACTCAGGACAAGGCTGAACCAAAGGAAGATGAAAAAAGCAAGGAAGAGGAAGATGGGGTAAATGTTGAAATTGATTTCGACAACATTGAAGCACGCTTAATTCTTCTACCTCCAAAAGCAGGAAATATTTCCGCATTAATTCCCTTTGAAGATAAATTGGTGTTTTTACGCCGCCCAAATACAGGTTCAGGAGAACGCTCTTCTTCATTGCATTTTTATGATCTGAAAGAAAGAGAAGAAAAAGCTATAATGGAAAATGTTAGCCAGGTTGTGGCTACTGCCGATGGAAAATCAATGCTGGCAAACAGCCAGGGTAAGTATGGAATTATTAAACCTGCACCGGGACAAAAAATCGAAAAACCAATTCCAACTAATGATTTGGTTATGGATTTAATTCCCAAAGAGGAATGGCGACAAATTTTTATGGACACCTGGCGACGACACCGGGATTTCTTTTACGACCCAAATATGCACCAATTAGACTGGGAGGCATTGCGCGACCAATATTCAAAACTAATTGAAGATGCACGAACACGTTGGGACATTACCAATTTGCAGTTAAATCTTGTATCTGAGTTAAGTGCCGGACATACTTATGCCAATGGTGGCGATGTGGAAAGTTCGCCATCGAGAGGTAATGGTTTTCTTGGTATAGACTGGACACTTGAAGACAAACAATACAAAATAAAACGCATTGTAAAACCAGCTGAGTGGGACACTGAGGTTCGTTCACCGTTCGACCAACCTGGAGTTGAAGTATCTGAAGGTGATGTAATTTTATCGGTTAACGGAATAAAACTAAATCCTGAACAAGATCCTTACGCAACATTTGAAGGACTTTCAGGAAAAACAGTTTCTTTAAATATTTCTACAACAGGTAAAGATGAGGATGCAAAAAATTTAGTAATTAAATGCTTGTCGGGTGGTCAGGAAAGACAACTCCGCTATTTGGAACATCTTGAAAATAATCGCAAAATGGTTGATGAATTGTCCGATGGCCAATTGGGTTATATTTATATGTCGAACACTGCCGGTCGTGGCCAGTTGGAATTAGTTCGTATGTTTTACGGTCAGTTGGACAAAAAAGGATTTATTCTGGACGAACGTTTTAACGGTGGTGGGCAATTAGCCGACCGTTTTCTGGAATTGTTGCAACGCCCTGTAACGTATAATCTGCACTGGCGACACGGAAAAGACCACACCAACCCTGTTAAAACAAATACAGGCCCGGTGGGAATGTTAATCAACGGCTGGGCTGGTTCAGGAGGCGATGGGCTTCCATGGGCGTTTCAGGAATTGGAAGCCGGCCCAATTGTGGGAGAACGTACATTAGGTATTTTAGTTGGTCCGGCAACCGGTCACATGTTAATAGACGGTGGTTCTATTACTGTGCCGGGAGCAAGACTTTACGACAACGATGGTCATTGGTTTTGGGAAGGCGAAGGCGTTCGGCCTGATTATAAAGTTTGGGATGATCCAAATATTTTAATGAAAGGGCGTGACCCGCAAATGGAAAAGGTGGTTGAAGAAGTACTCAAATTAGTGAAAGAAAACAAACATATTATGACTCCTGCCCCACCACTGGAAGACCGTTCAGCAAAGGGATTAAAGTAAATAGTCAAAGCACACTCCTCGCAAAACAATGAGCTGAAAACAGAGATGTATACCGGAAACGGCGACAAATTGTAGAACACCCTTACGGGACCATTAAACGGCAATGGGGCTTTAGCTACATTTTAACAAAAAAAGGGATAAAACGCGCAAGCGCGGATGTTGGGTTAATAATGAAAGCATCCAACATCTGCAGGCTTATCAATATTGTTGGGATAAATACATTAAAAGACTGGCTGGAAAGAAGTACCCTTTCAATTCGTCATATAATCCAGCTATGTAAGCCTAAAACCGACCATTTAATCAATCAACTTTGGGAGAGAATTATTAGACCGGAAATTTAAATGAACTATTTTAGAGTGATTTTTTTTAATCAAAACTTCCGTTAACCTGACCAAAATCCTAAATTTAATTGATTGCTTGCCGTAACTTTGGGCAAACAAAAAATTAACTTACCATGTCAAAAATAATTAAATCGGATGCCTTAAAATATCACCAACAGGGTCGGCCCGGAAAAATAGAAGTAATACCAACAAAACCACACAACACCCAGTACGATTTGTCGCTGGCATACACACCCGGTGTTGCAGAACCGTGTCTTGAAATTCATAAAAATCCCGACAATGCATATAAATATACTGCAAAGGGAAACTTGGTTGCCGTCGTGTCAAATGGAACAGCAGTTTTGGGTTTGGGCGATATCGGTGCGATGGCCGGGAAACCTGTAATGGAGGGGAAAGGTCTGCTTTTCAAAATATTTGCCGATGTCGATGTTTTTGATATTGAGCTTGATGAAAAAGATCCTAAAAAAATAATTGAAATTGTAAAAGCCCTTGGTCCTACATTTGGGGGGATTAATTTAGAAGATATTAAAGCCCCGGAATGTTTTGAAATTGAAGAGACCCTTAAAAAGGAAATGGATATTCCGGTTTTTCACGACGACCAGCACGGTACGGCAATAATTTCGTTGGCAGGTTTAATAAATGCACTTGAACTTAACGGAAAATCAATAGAAGAACTAAAAGTGGTTGTAAATGGTGCAGGGGCAGCAGCAGTTTCATGTACCAAATTGTACATTAGTTCTGGCGTAAACCCCAACAATGTTGTAATGCTCGACAGTCGGGGAGTTCTTAACAACAAAAGAAACGACCTCAATAAAATCAAACAACAATTTATTACTAATAGAAATATTGACACGCTGGAAGAAGCCATGGTTGGCGCCGATGTGTTCCTTGGCCTTTCGATTGGTAATGTGGTAAGTAAAAAAATGATCCGTTCGATGGCCAACGACCCAATAGTTTTTGCTATGGCGAATCCAAACCCAGAAATTTCTTATGACGATGCTACAGCAGCACGCAATGATATTATTATGGCAACAGGAAGGAGCGATTACCCAAATCAAATTAATAATGTACTCGGATTTCCTTTTATTTTCAGGGGCGCACTTGATGTGCGAGCTAGCATAATTAACGAAGAAATGAAAATGGCGGCAGCAAATGCCCTTGCAAACCTCGCCAAAGAATACGTGCCCGAAATGGTAGCAAAAGCCTATAATCAGCAAAATATTGTTTTTGGAAAAGATTATATTATTCCAAAACCAATGGATCCGCGACTTATTACAACAGTTTCGATAGCAGTGGCAAAAGCTGCCATGGCTACTGGGGTAGCCCGTAAAAAAATTAAAAACTGGAGTGTTTATAAACAAGAATTAACAAACCGCCTGGGGCTTGACAATAAACTAATAATGACAATTAGGAATAAAGCCAGGTTAGATCCTAAACGGGTGGTTTTTGCTGAAGCAAATGATTTTAAAATTTTAAAAGCAGCGCAATTTGTTTTGCAGGAAGGTATTGCAAAACCAATTTTGTTGGGCAACGAGGAAAAAATTAAAGCTTTAATTAAAGAAAACCAATTAAATCTGGAAAATGTCCCAATAATCGATCTTTTGAAAAATGTATCGGAAGAGAAAATACATCAATATGCAAAAGTACTTTTTGAGAAAAGACAAAGAAAAGGGATGACATTTGGCGAAGCGATTGAAAAAATGTACAACCGCGATTATTTTGGCGCTATGATGGTTGAAACAGGAGAGGCTGATGCGTTCGTTTCAGGTTTTTCGAGGAAATACTCAGAGACAATCCGGCCGGCTCTTCAGGTAATTGGTGTAAAGGAAAAATTTAACCATATCGCAGGAATGCACATAATGATTACAAAACAAGGTCCAATCTTTTTGTCCGATACAACTGTTAATATGGATCCCTCGCCACAAACATTGGTTGATACAACGATTTTGGCGGCTTCAAAAATTAAATGTTTCAATATTGAACCAAAAATTGCTTTAATATCTTATTCTAATTTTGGTGCTTACAAAGGTCATGGAAGTCCTGTCCGGGTCAAGGAAGCGGTAAAATTAATTCACGAAAAACATCCTGATTTGTTGGTAGATGGAGAAATGCAAGCTAACTACGCATTAAATGGGAAGCTAAGATTTAAAAGATTCCCGTTTAATAAATTGGGAGATTCGGATGCAAACACGCTAATTTTTCCTAATTTAAGTTCAGGGAATACGAGTTATAAAATATTGCAATCTATTGGTCCTGCTGAAGCAATTGGTCCAATTTTAATGGGTATGAAAAAACCAGTTCATATTTTGCAACGCGATAGTTCTGTACGTGAAATAATAAATATGGTTGCCATTGCAGTAGTTGATGCACAATCGGATTTATGTGAATAAAAAAAAGAGGCTGCATAAAAAACGCAGCCTCTTTTTTTTCTACAAGTTCCAGCCTTCGCGATAGTTGTGTTTTATCCATTCTTCGCACATTTCCTGCGCGTTCCACTCAACTCTTTGTTTCGCTTGTCTTTCAATATTTCTGGTCACTACATCAGAAGAGAATGGCAAAAGTTTGGTTGTCCTCAGTTTTTCATCGGGCGCCAGATTGGTAACTTTCAAATTCTCGCTGTCCCAAAGGAATGTTTTTTGAAGCGATTGCATCCGTACAGCCAAGTTGCCCATCACCACCATTTCGTTAAATGGTCCGGAATATTCAAACCTCGAGGCTGGTTCTCCACCGTTTTTACAGCAGTTCACAAAATGCATCTCGTGCCTGCCTCCTCCATTCGGATCATCAGGTATCCTGTCAATGCTAACTTTAGTTTCCGGAACAACCTCATCTCCATTTTTATATACTTTCCAGTTTGCTCCATAACTTTCAGCAATAAGTGTTGCTTTTGAACCGACAAACATAAAACCACCTCCGGGATTCATCGGTGCATCAAGTGGCAAATCAAAAGGCCGTGCAGGCATAAATCCTCCATCGTACCACGTTAATTCCAATTCTGGTAAGGCACAGTAGGGTAAATTTTTTCGGGCAGGGAAAAGAAAAGAAACTTTTGCCGAAACCGGGGCACTTTCAGTATTTAATAACGATGAGCTTGCCTGGAAAGCCGTTGGTGCACCTAAATTAAGTGCATAATTTGGAACGTCTAATAAATGACAGCCCATATCGCCAAGGGCACCAGTGCCATAATCCCACCAACCTCTCCAAATCCATGGATGGTATTCAGGATTGTAAGCCCTCATTTTTGCCGGACCAATAAACAAATCCCAGTCTAATGTTTTAGGTATTTTTACTTCTTTGAGGGGCTGGGGCATTCCTTGCCTCCAAATGGGCCTGTTTGTCCACACGTGTACATCTTTTATTTCTCCCAGGCATCCGCTATGAACCACTTCTGCAACTTCATAAACACTATCACTTGAGTGCCCTTCGTTTCCCATTTGGGTGATAACTCCGGTTTTTCCGGCAAGTTTTGTCAGATATCGGGATTCCCAAACAGAATGAGTTAAAGGTTTTTGGAGATAAACGTGTTTACCAAGCTCCATTGCTGGAGAAGCCGAAACCGTATGTGTATGGTCTGGCGTGGCAATCACAACTGCATCAATATCCTTTTGCTTATCGAACATTTCCCTGAAATCTTTATACTTTTTAGCATTTGGATAAGTATCAAAAACCGGCTTGGCATATTCCCAGTCCACATCGCAAAGGGCAACAATATTTTGTCCGGGCATATTTCTAAGGTTTACTTTTCCTTTTCCGCCAATTCCAATCCCGGCAATATTCAGTTTGTCGCTTGGAGGAACATGCCCCAATCCGGCAACGGCCTGTCTTGGCACAATCGTTATTCCAGCAATTGCGGTTGCAGTAGTTCCAATGAAACCTCTTCGTGATACATTAAGTTTCGTTTTTTTGTTCATGATTATTTTTTTTTGGTTTAGTAAAAACATATTATTTTGAAATTATTTTTGAAAATAATCTTGGTCGCTAAATTTACCGATTTATAATCAGTATAAAAAGCAGTTCAGAAAAATTTTTTGAAATGAAACCGCCATGAGAAAAAATAGCATAAAAGAGCTTATTATTATTTAAGTAAATTCTATAGTTTTATCATGACAGTTTATCTGTTAATTACAAAAATAATAGATATTGAACAGGTAGATACATTTGAAATTATTGTTCATAAATCAATCTCGAAATAAAATTACTTTCAATACTAAAATTGATTTTTTCATTTTACTTTTGAACCTGAAATATTGAAATATGAACATTGAAAAATATCCTTCAAAGTTGTTGGAAAACGCAGTGAACGAATTTGCTAAATTGCCTGGAATTGGGCGCAAAAGTGCCCTTCGACTGGTTTTACACTTGCTCAGGCAGGATGCTGGCGAAGTTAATGCTTTTGCTAACAGCCTGATACGGCTTCGAAGCGAAATAAAACACTGTAAAGTTTGCCACAATATTTCTGATACAGAGATATGCCAGATTTGTTCTAACCCGGCACGAAATAACTCGGCAATTTGTGTCGTTGAGAACATTCGCGACGTAATGTCGGTTGAAAATACGCACCAGTTTAACGGTTTATACCATGTTTTAGGCGGGATAATTTCGCCAATGGATGGGATTGGCCCATCTGATCTGGAAATAAATTCGTTGGTCGAAAGAATTGAAAAAGAGGATATTATAGAATTAATCCTGGCACTTTCAACTACCATGGAAGGCGACACAACCAATTTTTATATTTATCGAAAACTAAAAGGGAAAGACATAAAAATTACAACTCTGGCGCGTGGTGTCTCAATTGGCGATGAGTTGGAATATACCGATGAGATTACTCTGGGCAGATCGCTCGTTAACCGTGTAGCTTACGAAAGTTCGCTGGGAAAATAAATGCGTTTGAAGTATCAGGATTTATATATTTTTTCGTTATGCAAAGGAATACATACATTTGACAAAAATTGATTCAACGCGAAGGATGGAACTATCGGTAATAATTGTAAACTACAACGTAAAACATTTTTTAGAACAATGCCTGCACTCGGTTTTAAAAGCTTCTAAAAATATTTCTGCTGAAATTTTTGTAGTTGACAATAACTCTGTTGATGGTTCGACCCAGTTAATCCTCGAAAAATTCCCAGGCATTAATTTTATCGAAAACAAAGAAAATGTCGGGTTTTCGAAAGCAAATAACCAGGCTGCCCGGATTGCACAGGGTAAATATATTTTATTGCTGAACCCGGACACAGTTGTCGAAGAAAATACATTTTCGAAGGTTATTAGCTTTATGGAAAAACATCCTGACGCTGGTGGTCTGGGTGTAAAAATGATTGACGGGACTGGGAATTTTCTTCCAGAATCGAAACGCGGATTGCCAACACCCTGGGTGGCATTTTATAAAATGTCAGGGATTTCCAGATTATTTCCTAAATCGAAAAAGTTTGGGAAATACCACCTTTCTTATTTAAACGAAAATAAAATCCACGAAGTTGATGTGCTGGCCGGGGCTTTTATGTTGTTGCGAAAATCAGCACTCGACAAAGTTGGATTGTTAGACGAAACATTTTTTATGTACGGCGAAGATATCGACCTTTCGTACCGGGTAATAAAAGGTGGCTATAAAAATTTTTATTTCCCTAAAACCACAATAATTCATTACAAAGGGGAAAGTACGAAAAAAGGGTCGTTAAATTATGTTCGGATGTTTTACACCGCCATGATTATTTTTGCCCGCAAACATTTTTCAGGTGGCAAGGCAAACACCTTTTCCTTTTTCATTTATCTGGCAATTTATTTTCGGGCCATGATTTCGATTGTAAAAAGGATATTTGAAAAAATATATCTCCCATTATTTGATGGTCTGCTAATTTTTATGGGTTATCTTTTTTTAACACCTTATTGGGAAAATTTACGTTTTGATCTCGGCTACTATCCGCCGGGTTTTTTGCGTATGGTTGTGCCCGTTTATATTGTTTTCTGGTTTTTTGGGATTCTTTTTTCAGGAGCTTATAAAAAACCTGTAAGCCTTTTAAGGGTTGCCCGGGGAGTTTTGTGGGGTTCGGTTTCCATTCTTTTGGTTTATTCTTTGGTCGATGAAAAATTCCGTTTTTCGCGGGCACTGATTTTACTCGGTTCGGCCTGGGCAGTTTTTATTTTGATTTTGTTTCGCTTAGTTGCGCACTGGTTAAAAATTAAAGGATTCAGGCTCGATATTAGAAAGAATAAGAAAATTGCAATTGTTGGTCATTCGCTGGAAGCCACCCGTGTAAAACAATTGTTGCAAAACACACAAATTCAATCAGAACTGGCAGGTTTTATTGCCATCGACAAAAGCGATTACGGGCAACATTACATTGGGCAACTTGACCAACTAAAAGAAATTATTCGCATAAACCGCATTGATGAAATTATTTTTTGTGCCGAAAATATAAGTTCTGCCAAAATTATCCGCGCAATGTTAGATTTGACCCAACTTGAAGTCGATTATAAAATTGCCCCTCCCGAAAGTCTGAGTATAATAGGAAGTAACTCCATTCACACAGCCGGCGAATTGTATGTAGTAAATATAAATGCCATTTCAAAAGCTTCTAACAAAAGAAAAAAACGGATTTTCGATTTCGGATTTTCCTTAGTTTATCTGTTTTTATGTCCACTCATTATTTGGTTCTTTAAAAATAAAACATCTTTTGTGAAAAATATATTTAGTGTTTTGTGGGGCAAAAAGTCATGGATTGGATATCTGTTAGAATCAGGCACTTTTGAAGAACTGCCTGTCATAAAAACGGGAATCCTTAATCCGCGCGATTTATTTCCAGATCTAAACCTTGATGCTGAAAAAAAGAAGCAATTAAATATTTTATATGCAAAAGATTACAGCCTTTTAACCGATACTGAAATTCTTTTTAAAGGATGGAATAATTTAGACAGGTAATTTTTTCTTTTCAATAAAAAGTACGTAATTTTGTACTGATTGAAAAATAACATGAAATGAAAACAGTAAATTATTCAGAGCTAAGAAATAAACTGAAATCGAATCTCGACATGGTTTGCGAAGACCACGAAACATTAATAGTTCACCGTCCAGGTGGGAAAAGTGTTGTGATGATTTCATTAGATGAATACAACTCGCAATTAGAGACAGATTATTTGATAAGTTCAAAGAAAAATAAAAAAAGACTCCTTGATTCAATACAAAATGTGGAATTAGGAAACGTAAAAGAACATGATTTAATTGAACCATAATGAGAAAATTATGGGAAAATTCAGCTTGGAACGATTATTTATATTGGCAGAAAACAGATAAAAAAGTTCATCATAAAATTAACGAGCTTATAAAAAGCTGTGATAGAACACCCTTTTCAGGAATTGGTAAACCAGAACCATTAAAAGGTAATCTATTCGGTTACTGGTCTAGAAGAATAAATAAAGAACATCGTTTAATTTATAAAGTTAAAAACGAAATAATTACTATCATTCAATGTAGATTTCACTATTAAAATGAATAACCTACTTAAATACGGAAAAATATCACTGCGCCCGATAGAACCTGAAGATATTGAATTGCTTTACCAATGGGAAAACAACATTGAAATCTGGGAAGTAAGTAATACAAAAACCCCTTTTTCGAGACACATTCTTGCACAGTATTTAAAAGAATCAGCCAAAGATATTTACGAGACAAAACAACTTCGGTTAATTATTCAAAACCAAAAATATGAGCCGGTTGGTGCCATTGATTTGTTCGATTTTGAACCCTACCATTTACGAGCCGGTGTTGGTATTTTAGTTCATAAAAATTCAGATCGAAATCGAGGTTTTGCTAGCGATGCGTTAAAAGCACTTTCGAACTATGCTTTTGAAATTTTAGGGCTGAAACAACTTTACGCAAATATTGCTTTTGATAATATAAAAAGTATAAGATTGTTCGAAAATTCGGGTTTTGTACAAGTTGGGATTAAAAAAAACTGGTTAAAAACTATCACAGGCTGGAAAGACGAAGTTTTACTACAGAAAATGCTTGAATAAAAAGCCGGGTGTGGCGAATTCCAATTCGCCATTTTTTTTTCAGCGAACCGGAATCCGCTAAACCTAAAGAGTTAACTAAATCCCTGCCCATCAACCTTGCAACGTTCTGAAAAAACAGGGATTTCTTTTAAATACTTAAAACTGTTTTTTACGTAATCGATTTCGCAAGCGAAATGTTGCAATCCATTCGATACTACAACCCTTTCTACCCGCAACGCCATGTTATAACGAACAACCTGGTCGAAAGTTTCCTGAGTAATTTTTACATTGGGAGCTTTAAATTCGGCAATTAAATGAGGCTGCCCGCTTCTTAAATAAATCAACAAATCAAATCGCTGCTGTTTATTATTTACAATAATTTGTTTTTCAACAACCATCAAAGTTTCAGGATATTTTTTCTCCTTTATTAAATATTGGATAAAATTTTGTCGTACCCATTCCTCAGGCGTTAACACAACAAATTTCTTTCTTAGCGAATCAAAAATATGTTGTTTCCCTTTCTCCATTTTTGTCCTGAAAGTATATTCCGGCAAACTCAGTTTTTGCATTTTAAATTGATTTTTCGTTTTAACTCGTTTTGGCTGGCGAAATCAAAAAATGTACATTTGCAATTACCAAAAACGCAGGCAATTTATATTTTTCAATGGTAAAATAAAATATTTAATGAAGACAAAAAAAGAGATTGTTGATAATTGGCTTCCACGTTACACAGGAAAAAAGCTGGAAGAATTTGGAAAGTATATTTTGCTGACTAATTTTCAGGATTATGTAGATAAATTCGCACAACGGTATGAAGTCCCGGTGGAAGGCGGCGATAAAAATATGCCAAGCGCAACAGCAGAAGGGATTACAATTATGAATTTTGGAATGGGCAGCCCGAATGCGGCGACAGCAATGGATCTTTTAAGTGCAATCCAGCCCAAAGGGGTTTTGTTCCTGGGGAAATGTGGTGGTTTAAAAAAGAAAAATAAATTAGGGGATCTCATTCTACCAATTGCGGCTATTCGCAGCGATGGAACATCCAACGATTATCTGCCCCCTGAAATTCCTGCTTTACCTGCATTTAACCTGCAGAGGGCGGTTTCTCATGTCCTCCGCACTTCTGGCCTTGATTATTGGACTGGAGTAGTTTTTACAACAAACAAGCGGGTTTGGGAGTATGACGAGCGATTTAAAAAATACCTAACAAAAACCCGTGCAATGGCCATCGATATGGAAACGGCTACTCTGTTTACCGTAGGTTTTGCCAACCAAATTCCTACCGGAGCACTGTTACTTGTATCCGATCAACCCATGATTTCTACCGGTGTAAAAACCACCAAAAGCGACCAAAAAGTAACATCGCAGTTTGTAGAATTACACATTCAGACCGGAATTGATTCATTGTTGGAAGTGAAAAATAACGGGCAATCTGTTAAACACCTAAGATTTTAATATGGAATTTGATATTGTCCTGCAAAACCTGAAAAAGAAAATTTATCATCCTATTTATTTGCTTCAGGGAGAAGAACCATATTTTATCGATCAGATTTCGGATTATATTGAAAAAAATGTACTTGCCGATGCAGAAAAAGGGTTCAATCAAACTGTTTTTTATGGTAAAGATACCGATCCTGTAACAATTGCCCACAGTGCAATGCAGTTCCCGATGATGGCCAGCCAACAGGTAATTATTGTGAAAGAAGCGCAAAGCCTCGCAAAAATTGAAACATTGGCGGCGTATGCCGGGAAACCACTTTCTTCAACCATTTTGGTTTTAAATTACAAGTACAAAAATTTAGACGCAAGGACCAAGTTGGTCAAAGAAATCAAAAAGAACGGGGTAATTTTCACTTCTAAAAAAGTTTACGAGAATAGAATTCCGGCCTGGATTGAAAATTACCTTAGGCAACACAATTTTACTATTACTCCACAGGCAAGTCAAATTTTAACTTCGTATTTGGGCGCCAACCTAAGTAAAGTTGCCAACGAACTCGATAAATTAATTATTGCTGTTAAAGACACCAGCCAAATATCGCCAAAACAAATTGAAGAGAATATCGGTCTTAGCAAAGATTTTAATGCATTCGAATTACAAAAAGCACTTGGCGAAAAAAATGTTATAAAAGCTAATCAGATAATAAATTATTTTGGGGAAAACCAAACCTTGAACCCCATTCAGAAAACAATTTCCAACCTCTACTTTTATTTTTCTAAACTTTTTATGTACTATTTTTTAGATGATAAATCGGACAGAAATGTAGCTGCGGCTTTAGCTGTGCATCCTTTTTTTGCAAAAGAATATATTTTGGCTGCTAAAAAATATTCCCCTACTAAACTATACGAAATTATTGGTATTTTGCGCGAGTATGATATGAAAAGTAAAGGATGGAAAGTTTCAACCATGGTTGATAAAGCAGATTTACAAAAGGAAATGATTTACAAAATTCTACACTAAATGATTACATGGTTAATAATCGGCGTAACTGCTTTGATTTCGTATTTGTCGTTTCAAAACGAACGTCTGGCTGACAAATTGCAATTTAATGCAGCACAAATTATTCATAAAAAAGAATATTATCGGCTTATATCTCATGCTTTTATTCATGCCAACTGGCCACATCTGATTGTAAATATGTTGGTTTTGTACTTTTTCGGGCGGGCTATTGAAGGTTATTTGGGTTATTTTTTTGGTAACAAAGCAAATGCTTATTTTCTGATTTTATATTTTGGCGGAATCCTGGCATCTAATATTTGGAGCTTAATAAAACACCAAAACAACTACTATTATAATGCAGTTGGTGCTTCGGGGGCAGTATCGGCAGTATTGTTTGCTTTTATATTTTTCGACCCCTTGCAACCGATTTTGCTTTTCGCTGTTTTGCCCATCCCGGGGATTTTGTTTGCCATAGGATATTTGCTTTATTCTTACCAAATGAGCAAACGAAAAAACGATAATGTTGCTCACGACGCACACTTTTTAGGTGCCCTTTTTGGGTTTGTTTTCCCAATTCTTTTAAAACCAGAATTGTTCAGCTTGTTTATCGATAAATTATTCGCTTTTATTTAAAACGAATGGATTTTTTAATTGCTGATAATAAAATAATTCATAAAGATGACATAAACTTCATAGCCTTTTTTTGGGGCGAACCGTTTGTGCTTTCGCAAAAAATGTGGTTTGGGTATGGGGGGATCCCACTGTTTCAAGAAAATATTGACTTACTTTTTCAACAAATTGAATTGTTAAATTTACCCTTACCTGAATTAATAAAAAATACAAAAGAGTTGTTTCGAATTACTAAACGGATGCTAAACAAAAATAAGTTTTACCGTTCAGGCTTAATTCACCTTCAATTGTTTTGGCACGATTCTCAAATAAATTCTGTGATTACCAGCCTGGCATTTCCCGAATTTGATTTTCCATTTTCTAAACATGGTTTGCTATTAAATTATTCATCATTTAAAAAGCATTCTGAGATTTCACTTAATCGCTTTTCGTTTTATAATAGCCCACTTTGGAAAGCTTCCGAAGGGCAACTGCGTGATTCACATTTTCAGAACTCAGTTTTTCTGAATGAAAACAATTTTATTTGTGAATGTATAAATGCCAATATTTTTATGATAAAGGAAAATATGTTAATTACGCCATCGTTACAAACCGGGTGTTTTGAGGACAAACTGAGAAATACTATTTTAGGAATTGCAACTAACATAAATTTAAAAGTGGTAGAATCGGCAAAAATTAAAAAAGAAGATTTGACCGAAATGGATGAGATTTTTCTGGCGAGCGAAGAAAACGGGGTTCAGTGGGTTTTAGGCGTAGAAAACAAAAGGTTTTTACACCTCTTTTCGGCTAAAATCCATGAAAAATTAAACGAATATCTTAAAGGTCCTTTAGTGTCAAAAAGAAACTGAAATCCTAATAATCTCTGCTAATTCAGCGATGGGTTTTCCGGGAAATTTTCCCAAACGGAGTAACGGTCACCCGCTTTTTTCACAAAATCGACCCACGAAGCCTGGTTCAATTCGCGCATCACAATTTCTTCATCAATGTCGGTTACCAACCACGAGTCCTCTTTTATTTCCTGTTCCAATTGACCCGCTTCCCAGCCTGAATAACCAAGGAAAAAACGCACATCGGAAGGTTTTAATAACCCGATTGTAATTTGCCTTTTTAATTCTTCGAAATCGCCCCCCCAATATAAATTATCTAAAACCCGGATGCTCCCTTTTAATTTATCGCCAAGTTTGTGAATAAAATAAATGGAGTCTGTTGAAACGGGCCCACCAAGATAAACCTGTGTGTCAAATTCCGGAAAATCGGGAAAAACCTCCTGGATGGGAAAATCAACTTTTTTATTTAATATAAACCCAACCGCCCCTTTGTTGCTGTGGGCTACCAATAGTATCACCGAACGGTTAAAGTAGTCGCCCGGTAAAAAGGGTTCGGCAATTAATATGCGCCCCTTTTGCGGCGCAATATTGTTCGTTTTTATTTTAAATATGTCGAGGTCGTTGCTCATTTCTTAGGGCAATATAAGAAAAATTAACTTTCATTCAAATAGTTGTGATTTTCTAAATATAGTTTTGACAGAAATAATAAAATTGAAGTTTTAATCTTCTTCAACAACTATAAAAATGTCTTCATCGGGTTTAGACATGTAGTACTGTTCGCGGGCGAATTTCTCTAATTCTTCTTTTCCCGATTTTAAATTCTCCAGTTTTTGCCTGTCCGAAGCGATCCGTTCAATATAATATTCTTCTTGCTGAATAAGTTCCTTTAACTGTTGATTGTTTTTTTGCTGTACAATAATGCTGTTTTCATCAAAAAAAAATAACCAGGCCAAAAATAGGATCGAGGCGATAAAATATTTATTGCTTAGTAAACGTACAATGCTTTCTTTTAAACCTTGTTTTTCCATTTTTCTGATTATTAGCTCAAAATTACAATATAATAAATTCAAAAAAAAGGGAGTTGAATAAAATCAACTCCCTTTTTATAAACAATTCAAAGTTTATTTTTAATCTTCATCGGGATTAAAATTTGGATAAGAATAATTTTTTGGTGTAACAAAAGTCTCTTTAATAGTTCGGATTGATGTCCATCTTAAGAAGTTAAAAATCGAACCTGCTTTATCGTTGGTCCCTGAACCACGTGCACCCCCAAACGGCTGCTGGCCAACTACCGCACCAGTTGGTTTATCGTTGATATAAAAATTACCAGCGGCATTTTCCAGGCGTTTAGTTATTTTTTCGATATTGTACCTGCTTTGAGAAAATACTGCGCCTGTTAAAGCGTACATCGAAGTGTTATCAAGAATTTCAAGGGTTTCATCCAGTTTTTCATCTTCGTAAACATAAACGGTTAAAACCGGGCCAAAAAGTTCTTCTTCCATTGTAATGTAATCTGGTTTTTTAGCCTGAATTACCGTTGGCTCAATATAATATCCAACCGATTTGTCGCATTTCCCACCAAAGATTACTTCAGCATCATTGTCTTCGCTTGCACGGTCGATGTATCCTTTTAGCTTGTCAAAAGAAGGTTCATCAATTACTGCATTAACAAAATTCGTAAAATCTTCCGGTGGGCCCATTTTTACTGTTGCCAGTTCGTTGCCAAATCTTTTTTTGACATCGGGCCATATACTTTTAGGAATGTAAACACGTGAAGCCGCCGAACATTTTTGTCCCTGATATTCAAAAGCACCCCTTAACATTCCAATTGCCAAACCTTGTGTATCGGCCGTATTATCGGCAAAAATAAAGTCTTTTCCGCCGGTTTCTCCAACAATGCGGGGGTAGGTTTTGTATTTATAAATGTTGGTGCCAATTGTTTTCCAGATACTTTGAAATACTTCGGTTGAACCGGTAAAATGGATTCCTGCAAAATCGGTGTGTGTTAAAACTACATCGGCAACCACCGGACCCGATGCAAAAACCAGGTTAATTACACCATCGGGCAAACCTGCCTCCCTGAATATTTCCATAATTACACCGGCTGAATAAACAGCAGTTTTCGAAGGTTTCCAAACAACTACATTCCCCATTAGTGCAGGTGCTGCTGGAAGGTTCCCGGCAATTGATGTAAAATTAAATGGAGTGAGGGCAAATACAAATCCTTCTAATGGCCTAAATTCGTTATAATTCCATATCCCGGATGCTGATTCGGGTTGCATTTTATAAATGTCGGTCATGGCTTTTACCCCAAACCGGAAAAAATCGGCGAGCTCGCAAGCTGCATCAATTTCTGCCTGGAAAGCATTTTTCGATTGCCCCAGCATTGTTGCAGCATTAATTTTTGCACGATAAGGACCGGCAAGTAAATCGGCAGCTTTCAGAAATATGGAAGCACGGTGTTGCCACGAAATGTTGGCCCATTTTTCCCTTGCTTTTAGTGCGGCATCAATAGCCATTTCTACATGGCTGCTATCGCCCTGGTTGTAATAACCCAGTGTGTGATTTATTTCGTGAGGGGGAGACATCCTGATTTTGCGATCGGTAAAAACTTCCTTCCCGTCAATAACCATTGGCAGTTCAACTTCAGTTGACCTTAATTCATTAAGCATTGCTTTTAATTCCGTCCTTTCCGAAGATTTGGGGGCGAAACTCAAAATCGGTTCGTTTTTTACGACCGGTACATTAAAAATTCCTTTTGGCATAATTTTATGTTTTAAAAAAATCCTGTTTCTTTTTTAGCAAAAATATAAAAACAGTATCGCTGAAATCATAACAAAAATCAGGGAGTTAAAACATTATCCTCATATAAGCACCTTGATATCAATTAAATATAATTTGTATGCTTAAAAACAAAACAAAAGTCATTATTTTGAAGTCGAAATAATTGAATTTTTTAATTTTAATCTTTAACAGAATACTTCTGAATTTGTACATTTATCGTTAAGTTTACACGATTGAGCAGACCTTTTTACCATATTATTTCAGCAAAGCTGTGGTGTAACCGTTCAAACGATGAAAAAAACAAGTTTTATAAATTGCTGGTTTTTTTGTCGCTTGTGCAACTAATTGCTTTGTTTAATGCAATATTTAACTTAATCACAAAAACCAACAATTGTTTCCTTTGCGATTTGGGAATTATTATAATGGTTTCGCTTGCTATTGTGTGCGTAATTAATGGACGGATGAATTGTTTGTTAAATACTGTGTTTTTTATCCCGGTTTTTATTTATGCTTTTTATATTTCAGATTTTAACGAACATTTACCTTTTATTGAAACCATTTTTTATACTGTTTGGTGGTTATTGTTCGGCTTGCTTTTCCTATTATATTTTGCCAAAAACAAAACAAAAATTGTATTCTATTTTATAATTTCAATTTTTACAATTGTTTTTCAATTGCTGAAGGCTGATGGTTTATTCTATTCGTTTTCAATGTATAAGCCCTTTGTAACACACCCTTTAATTGTTTTTTTAGTGTTTTCAGGCGGTAGTTTTATTCTTTGGAATAAATTTATAAGACAGGTAGCCTTACTTTCCGATCAGCTTAAAACTACTAACCAGGGTATAAACAAGGTTTTTCAGGACTCCATATTTTCGCTCGCCGAAATAAAGGCAGAGAGCGATGAACAAGGTAACGTTGTTAAATTATGGATAGAAAAAGTAAATAATGCTTTTGAGTCTTCTTTCAATATTAATCTACACGAAGTTCAAAATCAGGAAGCAGATTATGTCTTTAATTTGCTTTTTCGAAATCAATTCGATGTAAACAAAATTTTGCTTTTTGAACGGCCCAAAACATTAGAATTTTATGCAGAAAATTTGGAATGTTGGCTCAAAGTGTCGGTGTTAAAACCAGAACACAATAAATTTTACCTGATTTTTGAGGACATTACAAAAACAAAAAAAACGATTGAAGAACTTGAAGCAGGAAAACAGAGATACAAAGTTTTATTAGAAGCAATCCCCGACATTTTTTTTGTAATTGATAAAGATGGGATGTACGAAGATTTTGTTATTAAGGAAAGTGACTTGTTTAAAATTGAGGATGCCAGCATTGTTGGGAACACTATTTTTGATGTAGGTTTCCCGGAAAATATGGCTGACAAAATTTACAAGTACATACAAAATTGTATAAACCACAATTCTATCGAAACCATCGAATATTCTTTAAATACACCAAACGGAACTTTCTTATTTGAAATGCGCCTTGCCAAATTAAACTCACATTCGGTAATTTCGGTGGCTCGTGATATAACCAGGCAAAAAACTGCTGAATTAAACCTGGAAAAAGCAAAAATTAAAGCCGAAGAATCAGACCGGTTGAAGTCAGTTTTCCTAACAAATTTATCGCACGAAGTAAGGACACCACTAAATATTATTACTAATTTTTCGTGGATGCTTGCCGAACCGGATTTGGGAAATGATGAGAAAATTGAGTTTGCCGAAGCAATTTCGCAGAATGGCAAACAGTTGTTAAATATGATAGAAAACACTATTCATCTTTCAAAAATTGAAACTGAATCGGTGACTGCAAAAGTAGGCTTCTGCAAAATAAATCCTTTGGTCCGTGACATTTATAATCAATTTTTATCTCAGGTCCCTGATTTTGGAAAATTTAAAATTAATTTGAAACTGGATGTGCCTAATCCTGTTTTTGGTTTCGATACCGATGGAAGGTTGTTAAGTGCGGCTCTCGGGAATTTAATCGACAATGCTGTAAAATATACAAGTATAGGTGAAATAACGTTTGGGTACGAAATGATAAAAAATGAAGGGGTGAAATTTTTTATCACCGACACTGGAATCGGAATCCCTAAAGATGAAATCGAAAACATTTTTAGCAGGTTCTACCGTGTTAAAAACCAAATCAATGAAGCTTCTTCAGGCTCGGGGATTGGGCTTCCAATTGCACAACATTACATCGGGTTACTTGGTGGAGAACTTCAACTTGAATCGATACCCGATAAAGGAACAAAAATTTGGTTTACACTTCCATTTAAGGAGGGGCAGGGCTATTTGAGGGTTGTTAGCTGATTAAAACCGATTTGTCACCGAATTTAACTGCCGGTACCCAACTAACCGATCATATCTTCCGGCCAGATCCTTGAAATAAACAAAAATCTGATAGTCGTTTTCGGTTTCCCAAAAACTTCCTTCTATATTTTTATGGTCGGCAACTAATTCCGCTCGCGGAACATAAACATATTGAAAATTATAATACCCTTGTTTTAACAGCATTGTAAGTTCGTATTGACTTGTATCAAAATTCCAGTTCATTTCGTTGCTTTTGTTAGCATTCCAATTAGTGAGGGCACCAAAAACATTAACCGAACCGCCAAGTAAAATCGATTCGAGCGGTAAACTAAAATGAACAAAAGTATAATCGCATTCTAAATCGTAATCTTCAACACGATCCTGACTTTCTATAGCGTATTTCCCGTTCATTTCTTCGTACGAAAAAAATTTTTTATTGGCACGCACTTCATCAGTCATTAATGTTTTATGGAAATATGGGCGATGGAAATCGGTAGTTAAAACATTTTCGCCATTCATACGATTAGTACGGTTATCGAAATATCTGAATTCGTTTCCTGCCACAAACACATTCTCACGGTTGTAGTCGTAAACCAGTGCATTTTCGCGAATAAACAGCGGCTTTAATCCACGTTTAGAATTATCCCAGCGATTATTTTGTACAACCACCACCTTTAACTCTTCCTGTGGATTGTTTATCATTAAATTTTCGTGATAAATAGTAAAATCCACTTCCTGATTTTCGCCTTTAAAAGCATCGAGTGTTGCCCGGCGCACAGTACCTTCAATATCAACTAACGATTCGGTTATATAGAAACGCTTAGTTAATACAATCTTTTCTTTGTCGTTATCTTCAAAAACTACCAGGGCATAATTCCCCGAAAGTTTAAACTGAATATTTTCGTTAGGTAGAAATAAGCGGTAATTTACAAAGCTAAAAGTGGTGTTAAACGACATCTCAAAATCATCGAGCGGATTATCGGGAAAACCTTCGAGATAATCGGCTTGCAAAAGAAAACTCTCGTTCCAGTTGGCATCACAATGAATAATTGTGTAATAATAATCTTTTATTTCACCCGAAAGATCGTCGAATTTAAATACAAGGCTTATTTCTTCGCCCAATTCCAAAACCGGATTCGACAATTCAAAACCCTCACGAAACATTAATACCGTTTTTATATCCTCGTTATAATTTGCATTTTCGTAATAAAAATTTTCATCCTGCGCGGCAATAAAAAAAACTAACAAAAAGCTAAAATTTACTAACAAAAAAAATTTTTTCATAAAACATTTGTTTAAAATAGAACGGTTATTTTACAATAAAAAAAAGTTATTTTCGATTTGAAATAACGAACTAAAGTTTATTGTCTGAATTTTTATTTGAATTCTATCAATCAATTACAAACAGTCTATTCTGTTCAATCAACGGAAATTAACAAAATTAATTGTTGTTTATAACTTCAATTTTAGTCAACTCATTTTCGCAAATATTAAATGATAAAAGTGAAGAAAAAGTCAAAAATAAACAAAATAATTCATCCTTTAACAGGGTAAAGTATTGATATATTTATATATATAAACGTTTCAAATAGTAAAAGTTCATTGTGAAAAGTGAATTTATTATTTACTTTTGCCCACCTATTAAATACTATTCTTGGTTCAATATGTCAGAAATTATTAAGTTAAGGAAAGGGCTAAACATTAAGCTGAAAGGCAGTGCTGAAAAAATGCTGGAAGTATTACCTTTCCCGGCAACTGTGGCACTTAAACCTACTGATTTTCCGGGACTTACTCCAAAATTAAAAGTAAAAGCCGATGCAGTTGTAAAAGCAGGTGATGCTTTGTTTTACGACAAATATCATCCTGAAATTCTTTTTACAGCGCCGCTGGGTGGAAAAGTTATTTCGGTTAACCGAGGTGAGCGACGTAAAGTTTTGGAAGTGGTTATCGGAGCAGATGAAAGTGCTGGTTTTATTGAGTTTACAAAAGCGGATCCAACTACTTTATCGGAAGATGAAATTAAGGAACAACTTTTAAAAAGTGGTTTATGGCCGTTTTTAAAAAGGCGTCCTTATGGAGTTATTGCATCGCCCAACGAAAAACCAAATTCAATTTGTATTTCAACTTTTGATACGGCTCCAATGGCACCCGATTACAATTTTGTAATTGAAGGTCAGATGGATACTTTTCAAACCGGTATAAATGCTTTGGCAAAACTTACCGATGGAAAAGTAAATTTGGGAATAAATAACGATTCCAAATTCAGCCATGTTAAAAATGTTGAAATTACACAATTCGATGGCCCGCATCCGGCAGGAAATGTAGGAATTCAGATTGCAAATACTTCTCCTCTAAATAAAGGCGATATAGTTTGGACAATAAATGTGCAGGATGTTCTTTTTATCGGTCGTTTATTTGAAACCGGAAAAGTAGATTTTTCAAGAATAGTTGCATTAACAGGATCTGAAGTTGAAACTCCAAAATATTACAAAACTGTTTTGGGAGCTCCGGTTGCATCGTTAATCGATGGAAAACTAAAACAAGCAGATTACAACCAACGCATTATTAGTGGAAACGTTTTAACCGGAACCAAAGTAAAAGAGCAATGTTACCTTAGTTATTACGATTCACAGGTTTCGGTAATTCCCGAGGGCGACGATTACGAATTAATGGGCTGGGCAACGTTGGGAATTAATAAGTTTAGCGCAACCAAAACATTTATATCAAGTTTATTTCCTAAAAAAGAGTACGAATTAAATGCCAACCTTCATGGCGGCGACCGTGCTTTTGTTGTTTCGGGCCAGTACGAAAAACTGGTTCCGATGGACATTTTACCGGTTCATTTATTGAAAGCAATTTTAGTAAACGACATCGACAAAATGGAACAACTGGGAATTTATGAAGTTGTTGAAGAAGATTTTGCTTTGTGTGAATATGCATGTACTTCAAAAATAGAAGTGCAAAAAATATTGCGCCAGGGAATCAATACAATGATTAAAGAACTTGGATAATTAATCGGAAATTTAATTAGTCTTTTTAAGATGAAATTCATAAAAAACTTTTTTGTTAAAACAGAACCACTTGTTCAGAAAGGAGCCAAATTTTATTGGTTACATTCTGTTCACGAAGGTTTCTTTAGTTTATTCTTTGTTCAAAAGGATACCTCGAAATCGGGAACACACATTCACGATTTTATAGATTTGAAACGAACGATGGGAGTTGTTGTTTTGGCACTTGTACCAGCCATTTTATTTGGAATGTACAACACCGGCTTGCAACATTTCCTTGCAATAGGTGAGGCTGCTACAACCGGATTCTTCGAAATGTTTTTATACGGTTTAATTAAAGTTCTACCTGTAATTGCAGTTTCGTACATAGTAGGTTTGGGAATTGAATTTGTGTTTGCCCAGCAACGTGGCCACGGAATTCATGAAGGATTTTTGGTCTCCGGAATTTTAATTCCGTTGGTTATGCCAATTGAAACCCCACTTTGGATGATTGCAGTTGCAACCGCTTTTGCAGTTATTCTTGGAAAAGAGGTTTTTGGAGGAACCGGAATGAATATTTGGAACCCAGCCTTAATTGCACGTGCATTTTTATTCTTTGCTTATCCGGCACAAATGTCTGGTGAATCGGTTTGGGTAGCTTTAAAAGACGGCGACAAACTGGTTGATGGATTTTCAGGTGCTACTCCAATGGCGCAAGCCGCAGCCGGAAATATCGATAATTTTAGTGTTGCCGATGCGTTCTTCGGATTTATTCCGGGTTCAATTGGAGAAACTTCAACATTGGCAATTTTATTAGGTGCCGTTGTTTTAATTGTAACCGGAATTGGAAGTTGGAAAATTATGGTTTCAACCATTGCCGGTGGTGCAGTTATGGGACTTATCCTAAATATTTTTGCAGGAAGCGCAGGTCTTTCACCTGAAGTTGCAACCTATTTCTCGTTACCATTTTGGCAACATTTAATTTTGGGTGGATTTATGTTCGGAGCTATTTTTATGGCAACCGACCCGGTATCAGCTGCACAAACAGAAAAAGGAAAATGGATTTACGGATTTCTGATTGGTATTCTCGCAATTATTATTCGGGTACTAAATCCGGCATTCCCCGAAGGAATGATGTTAGCAATATTATTGATGAACACTTTTGCACCGCTGGTTGACCACTACGTTGTAAACGCGAACATCAAAAAGAGATTGAAAAGAGCTTCTGCTTAACAGATAAAATACAGATGATGAACAGAAACGGTAATACTTACACATTTTTATACGCAGCAATCATGGTTATTCTGGTTGCAGCAGTTCTGGCCTCTGTTTCCATGGCGTTGCAGCCAAGGCAGAAGCGGAACTTCGAAATTGACAAGAAGAAAAATATTTTGGCTTCGGTAAATATCGAAAGTGATGCAACCAACGCGGAAAAAATATACGCCGATAAAATTCTTAACGAATACGTGGTAAACGTAAATGGAGAGCAGGTTGACGGCGATGCTTTTAACACCGACCTTAAAAAAGAACGTGCAAAAGATGCCAGCGAAATGGTACTTCCCATTTTTGAATTTCAAACCGATGAAGGATTGAAATATGTGCTTCCTTTACGCGGTGCCGGACTTTGGGGACCCGTTTGGGGATTTGTTGCGCTGAACGAAGACATGAGTACAATTTATGGTGCCAACTTCGATCACGAAGGCGAAACTCCGGGTTTGGGTGCTGAAATTTCAACCGCCGCTTTTGAATCGGCATTTGTAGGAAAGCAAATTTTCGATGCATCTGGAAAACTG
>Ga0233447_1000593_pt1 | contig 38712 bp, 32 predicted proteins | sample SI_124_October20_3_FD_183014 | JGI IMG/M metagenome (GOLD analysis project Ga0233447, IMG submission 183014) | Seawater microbial communities from Saanich Inlet, British Columbia, Canada - SI_124_October2016_135_MG | ecosystem: Environmental > Aquatic > Marine > Inlet | place: Canada: British...
CCATATAGAAAAAGGGCGCTTTAATTCAAGCCGGGAAACATTAGCAGTGTTAGCAAAGGCATTGGATTATAACGTGGATGCTTTATTAGCAGAAAGCGATCAAGTTGGGGATGATGTGGCTGAGGTCATTAAAGATAAAGCAGATATTATTCCAGATTTTTTGAGATCTGCTAAAAACTTATCTAAAAGTGATTGGGACACATTATCGAAAATGGTAAATAAAATGAGTAATAAGAATGATTAAGTACCCATATATCTCCAAACAAGATATTGAATCAACATCGATACACCTATTGGAAGATTACCAATCGAAAACTGGAAACTCTGTTTCTTCTCATATTGATGTGCTTGATATGATTGAATTTTTAGGATACGATATTGATTTTAGAAAAGATGGTCTATATCAAGATCCAAATTATTTAGGTGGGCTTCATTATGATAAAAAATTAATCGAGATTAATGAACTCTTAACTGAGCAAGAAGGTAGATTACATTTTACGGCAGCTCACGAAATTGGACATATCATCCTTCATGTTCCTTTATTAGAAAGGCTAAACGATAAATCAAAAATACTTTGTCGAAAAGATGAAGGGTTTGCTGGAACCAAAAGAGTGACAGAAGAATGGCAGGCGGATACTTTTGCGGCCTATTTACTGATGCCTCGAAAAAGAGTAACTGATGCCTTTAAAGAAGTATCGTCTTCGCCCATTAGATTAAAGAATAAATGGTTTTTGAATCTATTTATGAAAACCAGGTCAACAAGACAAAGAGCCGTATGGCTTGCTGAAAAAGTTATCAATATCGGTGGATTTGACAATGTATCCAAATTAGCCATGACGAATCGACTCATAGGCCTAGGACTTATTAAAGGACTTACATACCAAAAGAATTTAAATGCCATTTAATCAATTTAATATTACACCGTCTCCAAAGATAGGTACCATGATCGGGACATGCCATACACGATCCAAACTAACAAAAAAAAGGAGATTAATATGATCAATTCAGGAACAATGGGCATGCCCCTTCACTTTGGGAGAATGCCAAAATGGCTCAGCGAACGCATGGGGAAAATGGGTTCAGCTATTATTGAATCTGTCGCACAAAATTATGGAAAATCTGAAGTCCTTACGCGACTATCGGATCCAAATTGGTTTCAAGCATTCGGAGCGGTCATGGGAATGCAATGGAACTCTTCAGGTGTTACTGCCACAGTTTTAGGTTCCCTTAAACGAAAAATAAATCTAATGGCATCTGAGCTTGGTAATTACTTCTTAGGCGGAAAGGGCCGATATGGTTGGAACACACCACAGCAGGTTCGGCGTGTTTCTGATAAACATAGCTTAAATGGTGATGAATTAGTCAGAGCAAGTCAATTAACCAGTGCTAACTCAAAAAGTTATGTTTTTCCTTTTATAGCACTAAAATATTTAATTCAAGAAGGTATTTCTTGTAATGCGTGTTTAATGGTATCATTTAGTAATATAGAAACAATCGACCAAGCTGAAACGCAATTAGCCGCTATTCGGCCTGGATTATTAAAATCATTAGAAAAAGAACACATTACTTTATTTCCGAAAGTTGCAACACGATTAAAAAATGCAAACTTTTTCGCAAATACAATTCGTCATCGAGGAAAAATCATACAATTCAATAAGGAGAAAAATTATGTTTGATCAGGCAATATTAAATAATGTACTAGGTAAAGGATTTGACTTTATGGGAATCGCGGATTCACCAAAGAATGGTCAAGATAAACGATATAATAAAATTAAATCTTTTCTTTTAAAATCAAACTTTAGTGGATTTACAAAAGATGATTTATTTATTATGCAATTTATTAAAAAAGGCTGGGGGCATGATATTGCAGCACTGTCAAATATGGCAGAAGCTTTCATGAACTTTTCTCACAGTAATCCTGCTAAGATACCCGAATACCAACAACTTTTAAGCGAAGTTGTGTTTCGTGCCTTACATCCAAAGGTAAATCCATATAAAAAGGATATAAAAAATGTTAAATATTTAGGTAAATATGGATATTATTTAGAACATTTAAATATAATCTTGGGCTGTTACCAAAAAATATGTGGAAATGAATATATTGAATTAAATGAGAAAATATGTAAACATTTAATCGCAAACTCATTCCAGTACGAAAATTTCCATGCCGACTTACTTCCGCATGTAAAGATGAAATGGTCTGCAGATCAAGCAGCTATTCTTTATTCGATATGGCTTTACGATGAAAACAATGGAACGTTTTTAGGTAAGAATCTTACTCAAAAGTGGCTTCATTGGATGAAAACATACGGTACCCACACCGAAACAGGTCTATTTATAACCGAAGTTTTAGGTACACGGAAATATTCAAACCAACCTCGTGGATGTGCCATTGCCTACTTAGTTCATTACATGGGACGGTTTTCACCCAAAGAAGCAAAAGAGCAGTGGAAACTTTTTAAAAAGCATATGGAAATTCGTGTAATGGGAAAAATTGGTTTTCGAGAATTCTTACCGGATTATGATGGCACTTGGTCTCCTGATTCTGGTCCAATCATTATGGGAGTTGGGATTGCTGCTACGGGGCTTGCTCTAAATGCCGCAAGTACCATAAAAGATAAAACCACTTTTAAAGCATTAGAAAAATCTATGAATCCTATATATTCTCTTTTATCCAAAGGAGATATTATACCAGGAATGAATATGATTTCTAAAATTGGAACAGATTTATTATCGTCATCTATTTGGTTAAATGCAGAGTCAAAATAAATAAAATTATGAATACAAAATTAAATACAATAGATCACCCATATTTATGTGGTGTTTGCAACTATATTGCCATCGATATATGGTACCAGGCTTCACATTTAAAAATTGAGCATAATCAATTATATGAAATATTTGATTATGCAATGTCAATTGGAGCGCAAGACCCTTATGGTGCTATGAAAATATTTGAGGAAATGATTGATGATGATCCTGTTACTCTTATTTATAAACTGAATTTAGAATTAATAGAGATTGCAAATGCTTCTAATGTCAATGTTGGATTGGAATACTATGGGAGAAATATCGATGTTAAATTATTAAAAAGCTCTATAAATAGACTAAATGAATACATTAAAGATTATCCTAATGCTATTGAATTATATGGACTTGGTTGGATTAGTTGGAAAAATTATTCCAAAGCACTCCTTTGTTTTGAAAAAAATTATGTAATACCCATTTGGAATGCATTGAAACTAAATAAATTCAGCTATAATATTTGGAAGCATCTCTTAATAAGTTTAGTTACGTTTAATCCTGATGAGAAAACCACTTAAAAAATATATTTAAAAATAATTGGAGAATTCTATGAATAAATTAAATATTCTTAAAACTATTTTAAAAACTATTTCCAAACCGAACCAATTTGAAAAAAAAATAGAAAAAACCTATATTGATAAAAATAAATATATTAAGGTTGGGTTTACAGATAAAACTAGAGCTCGATTTTCAATTCAATATGCTGATAAATTAGTTAACGGAAATAAAATTCAATTCAAAGCTCGAAAAAACGGGAATTGGCTCAACCCTATAAGAGAACCCGAGTTACGAGTCATTACAGAACCGAGACTCACACCTATCAAGGGATCCTTAACTATTAATTATGCTTCAAAATTTAAAAAAGATGAAAAGGGAGAATATGTCTTTCTTCCAAGATGCTCACTTAAATCTCAAGGGGGAAATCAAAATAATTTAATGACTAAGTTATACATTAATGATCATGAATCTGATGCTCTTGACAATATCTTATTAGGTTACGGAATGATTAAAGGTGAATTTGTGAATAAAAACGGGACATGGATTGTCCATTCGATTCAATCATTTGAACCTGAATTACGCAATTTATCCATTCCAATTGATTTATCAAAAGTTGAATTTCATTTAAACAATATTTCTGCTCATACTGAGTTTGGGATTTTTGATATTTCAGCAAACCAAGTACCATTTGACTTCTCCCCAGGATATTCAGATATCAAGCACATATATAAAGGATATACTATAACGATTAATGCTGTTCAAAGAAGAACTGGTAAAGTTGAAAAAGTTGATGGCAAATGGAACGATATTCCCTTGTGGATACAAGACACCGAAACGACTTGGGATTTTTCTGACATTGATGTTCAAAAAATCAATAACGAAACTAGTTTATACAGAAATAAAGTTGAAGAAAATAAACGATTTATTGAAGAACAAAATCAGAAAGAATTTGAAAGACAAAAAATTGAAGCTGATTATTTACGTCTTCTAGATCAAGTTAAAAAATCGACTGAATTCCAAAGCTTTAGTTCACTTAAAAAACAATTTAAAGCTATTGGAAAAGAAGTATCGGATAAAGAGTTGAAAGATTTATTCTTCCATAGCGGTTATGATGTAACTATTTTTGATCATCTAAGGACGAATGCTACAGAAACGTATGTAGATAATCTTTCTTTTGTATTTAAAATACCCAACGATCGTGGTGATAAATTTGTTTGGGAAGTCCCTAACCGAACCTTAGCTACCTATATTTTCAACGATACCTTAAATCCAAATCAATTATTTGCCCGTTTGAAAGAAACACGCAGAATGGATATTCGAAATAATAAAGATATTCAAGACTCATTAGGATTTGATGGCTTTATAATACATACAACATCTGAAGCTTGGATTGATAAATTAAATAGAATATTAAAAATATATATATAAAAAGGTTAGAATAATGTTGTCTGAGCCTCTTGAGTCATTATAAGTCCGCAAATATTTTCCCCATTTTTCCTTTCTTTTTTTAATAAAAGACAGTTCTGATAACATCTTTGACAATTTTTTTGTTTCTATTTCCAAGTTGGGATGATGGTTGAACTTATCAAAATCAAAGTGCCAAAATTATCCAGTGTAATGCTCGAATCAGTCTGCGGTCAGCTCGTTGATAGTCTGAAATGGTTGAATTTTGATGTTAGATTAAATGAAGCAAGTAATATTTACCAAGTTTCTGAACCGATGATGTATAATCTCTATTCTGACTTTACTATGAAAGATAGAGATGATAAAATGACAGCCATGGCAAAAACGCTAATGGAGGATCATTCAAACTCGATTACTGATATTTGTGACACACTTGGCGTTTCCAAGGCAACACTTTATCGGTATCTCAAGGAATAGAATATTAAGAAGAAAGTTATCGTTAGTCTTGTAAGAAAAAATAGAAAAATCCATGAATTTCCAATTGCACAAGTATTGCTGAATTCATTGGATAATAATATGGCAAAAGAAAGCCCACTCTTCCCTATGCTCTATTCAGATAACGAGAGTAAGTTAAGTGATAACTTTGCTAAACCACGTAAGCATATGCAAATGTTGCTAAAGACTCATGGAAGGCCTAAAGCAACTCTTCATAGCTTCAGACATACATTCAACCAAGCATTAACTGATATAGGTCTGGAAATTGAAGATAGACGAGTTCTGCTAGCGCATGCTTCAAGTGAAACAACCAAAATCTACACTCACCCTAATATTGAAAAAGCCACTGAATTTGTTAATAGGATTCCAGTGATTAGTTCATAACCTGGTAACGTGACCCCAGCGTGACCAAATAAAGTTCACTCCTGTACATTAAACTGAACTATACTTAAAAGCAAAAACCCTCACTTCTCGTCGAGAAATAAGGGTTTTTCGTCGTAGCGGGGAGAGGATTTGAACCTCTGACCTTCGGGTTATGAGCCCGACGAGCTACCAGACTGCTCCACCCCGCGATCAGATCTTATTATCGTTCCATCAGAAAGCAAATTCCATGGAAAAATTTAAATATTTGGAATAAAAGCGTCTCTAAAATTAGGAAGATAAAAAAGGGATTACAAGATGACTTTAGTGGAAAATATTACATTCTTTTATTGGAGAAACTATAAGAAAAAAGGTTGTCATCCAGAATGAACGCAGTGAGTGAAGGATCTATTTTTGTGATTGAAACTGTGACTTGAATTATAACTGAGAAGATTTCACGCCGTTCCGGCTCTGAATGACCATGTTAAAAATGCTTGTCATCCAGAATAAGCGGAGCGAGTGAAGGATCTATTTTTGTGACTGAAACTGTGACTTGAATTATAACTGACAAGATTCCACGCCGTTCCGGCTCTGAATGACCAGGAAAAAAAGGTTGTCATCCAGAATGAGCGAAGTGAGTGAAGGATCTATTTTTGTGACTGAAACTGTGATTTGAATTATAACTGAAAAGATTCCACGCCGTTCCGGCTCTGAATGACCAGAAAAAAAAGGTTGTCATCCAGAATGAACGCAGTGAGTGAAGGATCTATTTTCTTAACTGAAACGGTGATTTGAATTATAATTGAGAAGATTCCACGCCGTTCCGGCTCTGAATGACCATGTTAAAGAAGGTTGTCATCCAGAATAAGCGAAGTGAGTGAAGGATTTATTTTCTTAACTGAAACGGTTATTTGAATTATAATTGATTAGATTCCACGCCGTTCCGGCTCTGAATGACCATGTTAAAAAAGGTTGTCATCCAGAATAAGTGAAACGAATGAAGGATCTATTTTTTAGACTGAAACGGTGATTTGAATTATAACTGATTAGATTCCCCGCCGTACCGGCTCTGAATGACCATGTTAAGAAAGGTTGTCATCAAGAATGAGAGACGGATTTACATTCGTGAATGAATTAGAAATTTGATTTTAGATGATGAAGATTCGCTTCTATGCATTTCTGAATCTCGTTTTAATTTGTAAAAGAAGAACAATCTTTGTATTTAATTCGTCAGTACATCTTAATTTCAATCTGATTAATTCTCAATATTTAACCAATTTTAAAAATGAAAATATACAATTTCAGTGCAGGACCAGCCTGTTTAAATGAGTCTGTATTATCGGTAGCCAGTGAAGCGTCATTAGAATATAAAGACTCAGGAATGAGTCTTTTAGAAATGAGTCATCGCTCAAAAGAGATTGTATCTCTTTTTGAAGAAACAACTGAGAATCTTCAATCATTACTTTCAATTCCATCTAACTATAAAATTCTTTGGTTGCAAGGAGGAGCATCTTTGCAATTCCCAATGATTCCCATGAATTTAATTTCAAAAGGTGGAAGTGCAGATTATATCGACACTGGTTCATGGTCATCAAAGGCTATAAATGAATGTAATAAACTTGAAACTGCCATAACAATCGCAAGCTCATCCAAGTCAAATTATTCCTTTATTCCAAAACAATTTGAGCAAAATATAGAATCAAATTATTTACATATCACCAGTAATAATACTATTTACGGCACACAATATAAAGATTATCCTGAAGTGATAAATCCTAATGGGTTTCTGGTGGCAGATATGTCATCGGACATTTTATCTAAACCAATAAATGTCTCTGATTTTGGATTAATTTATGCAGGCGCACAGAAAAATATGGGGCCAGCGGGTGTAACACTTGTTATCATTCGAGATGATTTGGTGGGCAAAAATTATCGAGATATTCCAACAATGCTGAATTATGAAACGCATGTAAAAAAGGAGTCTATGTTTAATACGCCACCTGTTTTTTCCGTGTTTGTGGTGAATGAAACATTAAAGTGGTTACAAAACTTGGGTGGTTTAGAGGCCATGGCGGAAATCAACGAGCAAAAATCCAAAAAATTGTATGATGAAATTGAAAGGAATTCTCTCTTTAAATCACCCATTGTTGAAGAAGATCGCTCTCTCATGAATGTACCCTTTATTTTTGATAAAGAAGGGCTGGACGATAAAGATTTTTTACAATTCTGCCATGAGCGTGGACTGAGAACATTGAAAGGGCATCGCTCTGTAGGTGGATTTCGAGCTTCTATTTACAATGCAATGCCCGAATTAGGTGTAGATACATTGATTGCTGCCATGAAAGAATACGAAGAAAAAATTGTTAATTGAGCTGTCAGGCAGAATCAGCAAATAAAGATTTACTTTATAATACCCCGTTTTTCCAATTTATCTAATTTGGGTTTTATCACGTATAAACAGTAACCTTGGTTGGGATTTTCGGCATAATAGTTATCATGATAATCTTCTGCATCGGTATAATTATTTAAGGCTGTTATCTCTGTAACAATTTTGGAGTCCCAATAGCCTGATTTATCCGCTTCTTCGAGAGAAAGACTTGCAAGATTTTTTTGTTCATCAGAATGATAAAATATAACAGAACGATATTGTGTTCCCACATCACCGCCTTGTTTATTTAAGGTAGTTGGATCATGCGCTTGCCAAAAAACATTTAAAATTTGTTTAAAAGAAATTTGATTTGGATCAAATTCAATTTTAGCTACTTCTGCGTGTCCTGTATTTCCTGAACAAACATCTTTATACGTTGGGTTATTAATATGACCACCTGCGTACCCTGGTTTAACAGATAAAACACCTTCTACGCGCTGATAAACAGCTTCAACACACCAAAAACATCCTCCACCTAAGGTTGCTGTTTCAGTTTGTTTCATGGAAGAGTCCTGTGAGAATATAATGAATGGAAATAAAATGAAGAATTGTAAAAAAAATCTCACGGATTTAAATAATGATTTGACTGATGCCATCCGCCCCAAGCTGATTTAACAATAATATCAGATAGTCCGGCTTGACTAGAGTGATACCCAAAAGGCGGGGACACTAATATTTGATAGATTCCATCATCTGAAATTTGAAAAGCATATTTCCCATTTTCGTCAGTCACTCTTCTGTTGAGAGTTCCTGCCAACATGACTTCAGCTCCCATCACTCCTTTTTTAGAATTTGCATCCATAACTGTACCAAAAATAATAGATGGTTTTAAAAGTGAGTCAGATAAGTACAAAGGTAAACCTGATGGTTTAAATAAAGAAGAAGGAAAGTATGCATCAATTATATTGGCTAAGTTTTCATAGTTCCCCATTTGCGGAACATAGCACCGAACAGGATCATAGTAGGTGCCATTTATGTTTAAAACGATAATCCCGTTTCCATTATCAGTGGCTTTTTTAGTTTGAATAATTATTCTTTCCGCAGAATGCACATTATTTTTTGTGGATAAATAATAAAACACATTTCCTTTAATAAAAAAGACTTGGGCTCTTTCTTCAATCGCATTTTGAGCTAATATGGGAATTTTTTGATTTTCAGAAATTGGGACAAGTTTTTGATGAATTAATATATTATTTTTTTCATCTAATTGACTCATCTTTAATGATATCGATGAAGGAAGAAAATCTCGAGATGAAATCCTAAGTTTGGGTTTCCACATAAATCCAACATCACTAATACTAAATTTCCCTTCAGAGTCTGTAAAAGTAGAATCCTTTACAATACCATTACCACTTACAATTTCTATTTTTGCATTTTCAATGAATTCATTATTCAATGAATGAGTTAAGAAGCCAGAAATTGTATTAAGCTGGAATTCGATGGCATCTTTCGGCTGAGCTAAAAGATGAGTGCTTGTAAATAAAATGAAAATAAAAAGTCGTATCATCATTTAAAATCTACAACAATTAAAATTTATAATAATGTGAAAAAAGTTAAGCTTTTTTGTAAGCATCTTTTAACCATGATTTAATCTCTGAATTAAGATCTTTCTTAGAATAGATCGCCACACAATGAGTCATCATTCCACTAAATTGTTTTCCAATTTGAAGACGAGGCGTTTCGTCAATTCCCTTTAGAATGAGTCCAACATCAAGCCGATCTTTCGTCGATGGCTTAAATATCGCAAATTGCTTTGTCCTGCGAATAGTAACATAAGTCTTTCTGGGAGAAATATCTACATCGTCACCAAATGTCAATACGATATTGACCAACTCATCATAGAGTGGTTTAATGGCTTTTTTTGGACCCTTAAATAATTCATTAACTAGATCAGTATCAGATTTGCTTGGCTCATTTTCTTCACGTACTTTAAAAGCAATAAAGTTTGCATAGCCATGTGTGAGACCGTGTTCACTTTTTAAAAATTTTATAATGGCCATATGTTTTTCGACATCAGATGATTTCACAGTTTTGATCCAGTATCCTAAATCATGACCTGTTTTATCGACGAGATTATTCATCATGACTTTCATCATATCTTTCGGAGATGTTGGCATAATTAGTTCCTTAATGTTTTAATTTGTAATGGATGTCAAAATTTCTGTTTATAAATCGTCTGAAAGTTAATCTTTTTGTATTAGGAAGGCCCATGATTATTTAATTTTGGTTATGGACACGAAGAAATTACAACGGAATGACTTTGATTTTTGGACAAAAATCAAAACGAGATGGCGTGATATGGATGCATTAGGGCATATTAATCACGCAACCTATTTGGGATATATGGAATCTGCACGAGTTAATGTATATATTGAACTTGGTTTTTCAGGAATGAGAAAAGAGATGGATATAAGTTCTATATTGGCTGCAATGGAGGTTCAGTACTTAAAGCAAGTATCACATCCTGCTTCTTTAAATGTTGGGCATCGCATTACAAGAATTGGCAATAATAGTTTCGATTTTTATTCTGCTATATTTCAAAATGATATTCCAGTTTGTTCGGCTTTATTTAAAATGGTAGCATTTAATTATACATTGAATCGGTCTATTCCTGTTCCTGAAATAATAAAGGAGAAGTATCGCCCTATATAATGAAACCCATTTCAACCTATTTAAATGAATCTTGTGTTCATGATGATTTAATTACTCGTTTAGCTTATGCCAGAGATGCTAGTATGTATCGACTAATACCTGAGTCAGTCATACGGCCAAAAAATGATAAGGATGTAATTGCATTATTAAAATATGGACGGGATTCAAAAACACCTATTACATTTCGAACGGCAGGGACATCATTATCTGGGCAATCTATAAGTACTGGCATCATTGCGGAAGTCTTATATGATTGGCAAAAATTCAAAGTTTTAAATAGCGGAAATCAAATTTGGTGCCAACCAGGCGTGAATGGATCCGTTGCTAATAAAATCTTGTCAACTTATCAACGTAGAATTGGTCCAGATCCCGCATCTATCAATGTAGCAAGAATAGGTGGAATTATTTCAAATAATTCATCGGGAATGGTGTGTGGAACTCAATTTAATTCTTACCACACTTTAAACAATATTTCTTTTATTTTAGCTAATGGACATGCCTACGATACTTCTCAACCAGGTGAAAAAGAAAAGTTTCAACATAATGAAGCTGAGCTTGCTAATGGTTTATTGAAATTAAAAAAAGAGATTGAATCAAACCCTGAATGGGTGAAAAAAATTAGAGAAAAATATCGATTAAAAAATACCATTGGTTATTCAATGAATTCTTTTTTGGATTATGAACATGCTTTAGATATTTTTTCTCATTTATTAGTGGGCGCAGAGGGAACATTGGCATTTCTGTCTAATGTGACACTCGAAACTGTTCCTGACCCACCAGAAAAAGGGACCGGACTCATTTTATTTGATTCACCTGAGATGGCAGGAAATTCTGTATCCTTTTTTAAAGAGCTTGGCGCATCAGCTATTGAGTTTTTGGATGATGAATCATTAAAAACTGCTAAATATGTACAAAATTCGCCTTATGATTATCAATCAATTCAAAAAGATGTTACAGGACTTTTAATCGAATATCAACACGATTCAAAAGATGAAATTGAAAGATTAATTAGCGAATCCAAACGTTTTTCCGAGAGAAATAAATCTGTGGTATCTTTGAAACTTGTAACAGATGAAAATGATCGAGCTACGATTTGGAAAATAAGAAAGGGCTTATATCCAACTTTAGGTTCATTAAGAAAAACAGGTACAAGTATTATTACTGAAGATATTGCTGTGGATGCAGAAAACCTTGCTTCAGCAATACGAGACTTAAAGCATATTTTTCATACAAGAGAATTTCATGATGGCGTGATTTTTGGTCATGCTAAAGACGGGAATCTTCATTTTATTACTTCTGTTGACCTAGATAAGGCAACTGGAGTACGTAACTATGAAGGAATGATGAATGACTTATCTGAAATGACGCTTGAAAAGTTCAATGGATCACTAAAAGCAGAACATGGTACAGGTCGTAATATGGCCGCATTTGTTGAAGCGGAATGGGGTGGTCCACTTTATGAAAATATGTGGAAGGTAAAATCATTAGCTGACCCATTAAACATTTTAAATCCGGATGTATTATTAAGTAGAAATAAAAAAATTCATATGAATGATTTAAAACCAATGCCACAGGTTCATCAAGAAGTTGATCAGTGTATTGAATGTGGATTTTGTGAAAGGATCTGTCCAAGTCGAGGATTAACACTCACGCCTAGACAAAGGATTGCTGTTTTACGTGAATCAAAATTAAGTGCTATTCCAAAATCTGATATGGATTCTTATAACTATGCAATGAAAGATACGTGTGCCACTGATGGATTATGTGAATTAGAATGCCCAGTAAATATTAATACTGGAATCATGGTGAAATTTTTAAGATATGAATCAAATTCTAGACATGGACTCATCACTTTTTTATCGAATCATTTTAAAATGGTCGTTTCTTTAGCTCGTTTAGGTGTTAAAGTTGGTTTGTTTTTTGAGTATATATTTGGAACTCGTTTGATTCGGAAAATTATTTCTTGGATTAATTCACCCTTCAAACAGTCCATATTATTTTGGCCTAAAAATGGATTTAACTTGGCTAGAAAAATTGATCCAACGTCAGTTATAAATTCACAAACTCAGTATATTATTTTCCCATCTTGTGCAAGTCGGATTCTAGCTTCTGATGAAACCGGGACAAGTTCATCGGAATATTTAGTGAAAATTGCTGCTTCTTCTGGAATCAATATAAAAGTCTTTCAAGATTATGATGATTATTGCTGTGGAATGGCATTTGATTCTCAAGGTTATAAAGATACTGGTAATGAGATGAAACACAAATTGATAGATCGATTAATGGATGAATCTGATTCGGGCAAAATTCCAATTGTATTAGACATGTCCCCATGTACCCAATTTTTACAGAATACAGATTCAAATCTAGAATTCATAGACTCAGTCCAGTTTTTATCTATATTAAAAGAAAAATTAGAATTTAATCCAATTGATGACTCTATTTATGTTCATCCAGTTTGCTCTTCACAGAAAATGGGAACAGCAGATGATATAATCTCACTGGCAAAACTTTGTTCACAATCTATTGAGACAACTTTAGAACCATTTTGTTGTGGAACAGGTGGAGATAGAAGCATTCAATTTCCAGAGCTCCCAAAAAATACAGTAAACCAATCATTGAAGGGGATAACATCCAGCAAGGGCATTTCATCAAGTCGAACCTGTGAATTAGGATTAAGCGAATCAACGGAAATTGAATTTTCTTCCATAGAATCGTTAGTCTATCGAGCAATAAAAAAGTAATTTTTAACCACTTTATAAATGGGTCAAAGAACATGACAAAACACATATCTTTATTTATCACATCTTTATTATTATTTACTCAATTGCAGGCTGATGTAATTGCTAGGTTAATAAAAATTGAAGGTGATGTTTATTTTAAGCGAATGGGAATGGAATCCTTTTCAGAAAAAGCCAAATTGGGTGCTGCAATTCAAAATGGTGATGCAATAAAAATTGGTGATTCAGGATTTGGTGCAATTATATACCTTGATGATAAAACAATTTTAAAAATTAAAGAGAATACAAAATTTGCATTCATGGATACAAAAAATACACGAACTATAGATCTATCTCATGGAACGCTTTTGAATGATGTGAAGACTCAAGGAAGAACCAAATCTTTTCGAATTCAAACTCCTGTGTCTGTTGCTAGTGTGAAAGGTACTCAGTTTGCTGCAATTGTATCTCAGAGTGGGGTCGATTCATTTATCGGAAAAGAAGGTTTATTTGAAGTATTAAATATGGTTAGTGGTGAAACTGTTTCAGTCGGGCCAGGGCAGAAAGCAATTAGTAATTCGGCTGGGAATTTGATTCAAGCTCCAGCAGCTCCTGGAGAATATCCGGAAGATCCTGAAGTTGAAGAGTTCCAAGAACCTGAACCCGAAGAAACTGAAGAACAGACTGAAACTCAAGAAAATTCGACCGAAGAAAGAACAATAGAACAAGAACGCCCCGAACCGGAAGAAACCCCTGAATTACAAGAAGAAATTGAAGAAACAGAAGTGAATGATCAATCAGAAGATTTATCGGAACTAGAAGAATCACCTGAAGTACCTGACGAAAGTGGTAGTTCTGCGCCTTCAAAACCATTTGGCATGGGAATGGGAATAGGGTCTGTAACAATTGATGGTGTTTTATATAATCAGTTGGCTCTTCGACCTGAAATCAATATCGGTAAAATTGGTTTCGGGTTAGATTTAGTTCTATATCTTGATTTTGAAGGAAATATAAGAACCGAAGATTGGGATATTGCCGATGATCCATCAAAATTGTTGGATAAAATTTTATACATTAAATATGGGCAAAAAACAGATCCAATTTGGTTTAAATATGGTAACATTGAAGGAATGACTTTAGGATATGGTGGTCTCATGAATGGTTATTCCAATATGATGGAATTTCCGTCCGTTCGACGGATTGGGTTGAATACTGGGTTTAATATTGGTCCTGTGGACGGAGAAGTCTTTTTCTCTAATCTGAAAGATTTTTCACGAGGTGGAACCTTAACTGGCCTTCGTGCTGCTTATACCGTCTCAGAGAAATTCCCATTAACAATTGGAATGAATGTAGTATCTGACTTAAATATGTTTTCAGGTTTAAAGGACTCAGATGAAGATTCTTATCCTGATATATTTGATGATTTCCCAGATAACCCAACATTTTGGAATGATACTGATGGAGATGGATGGGCTGATCCAGGACATGGAGTAGATGTCCCTGATTCATTAATAGATATTGATGCTGATGGTGATAATATTATTGATGCTAATGAGAATGATAGTGATATCCAATTAAAAGCGACACCATTTAGTATCAATGATAATAAAGCTTCAGCTTTAGGATATACTTTTGATATTGGATACCCTATTTTTACGGGGAAATTATTTAGCTTGGGAATATATTCCGAATTCAATACTCTAAGTTTTCCTAGTACGACATCAAGCGATTCTTTGTTTACTCGTTTAGAAAGGTCTGGAACGGGTATCACGGTACCAGGATTGCGTGCATCATTTTTTAGTATCTTAGATCTAACGATTGAATACCGTATTGTGAACGGTTCTTTTGTACCAAACTTCTTTGATCAATCCTATGATTTAACTCGTGTAGTAACGCAAACAGTAGGAGACTCGGTTACAATTATCAAAACAAAAGATATGTTTACTTTTGATGAAAGTAGCAACGATTTTAAATCTTCAGGTGTATTTGGTTCGGCATCATTGAACTTATTTAATTTGGCATCATTCTCAGCTTCATATGCAAATATGGTGGCTGAATCTGATACAATTCAAAGTTTCAGCGCTTTTGTTAATTTAAATGCGGAAAATATTCCAAAAATAAGTACAGCCATGGCATATTATCAGCGAAATAATGACGCAAATCCATTTGACTTTGAAAACCCAACCGAGAATACAATAATGGGATATCGCGTGGGTTACGAGTTGAGTAAGGGTGTAAATCTCATATGGGATTTTCGTCAATTTTATAGAGATAATGGTACGGGTACCATGGAACCCATTAAACAAACGACCATTGAAACAACATTCGATTTTTGATAAAATATTCATTCGCTAAAAAATATTTTCTTTCGATCATTCTATTGGGCGTTGTTTATGCTCAAACAGAAATTGTAGTGTTGAGTCAAAATGTCGGCTCTTTAATTGACCGACATGAAAATCGATATTACAAAATATTCCCTGATGAAAAAGGCCTTTTTAATGCCCAAATATCTAAGGTAAATGAAAGTAAGTTTCGAGTTACAATTGTAAAAAAGATTCGTGGAAAAAGTAAAAGAATGAAGCGATATATTTCATTAAAGGAGTTTGAAAAGCTAAAGGAGCATGTTGATTCTCAACCGAAATTGACTGAAAAAGAAAAAATTGCTATGTATAAAGGCCTGGATTTTTTAAGGGCAGAAAAAATTGTAAATGAAATACCAAAACCCCAATACGTTGAGTTATTACATTCAGGCCAAAAGAAATTAAAAGGAACACTAATTCTTGTTGAAGATAATATGCTTCACATTCAAACATCAACCGACATAGAAAAAATTCATTTAGATAATTTAGATCAACTCTCTTATCGATCTGAAATTAAGGACCTTAATAAATTGAGACCTTATATTTACACCTTTACAGGTTTAACAGGTTTGACTTTAGCAAGGATCTATAATTCTCAACGATCAACTATTTATAATGAGAATGGAATTCCACGAAATGATTTGAAGGGTTATACTCAATTATTTGGCATTGTAATTGGACTGATTTTTAGTAGTGAATTATTCGATGCTGTCAGTACATTAATGACACCTTCAGAGACGATTATTTTATCGGAAGCTGAATATAAGAAGAAAAATGTTAAATAATACACGGAGGCCACATGGCAAAAAAACCTAACGCACCTGTTGAAGAGGCTGCACCTGCAGTTGATCCACAAAAAGAATACTTGATGGACCAATTTGGTAATCTCATGGAACAAGTGGGAGAAGGATTTGGAGGCCCACTTCAAGAAGAATTAATTAGAAGGCTAGAACAAACTATTGCTGATTTTCATGAAGAAGTTGATGAAATGTTGAGCAGTTTAAAAAATAACTCAGAAAAACGACATGAAAAGCTCAAACAAATTTGGGATAATCCAGACGTAGAATCAGAGAGTAATGATACCGAAGAAGTAGTGGATGATTCTCGAGGAAATGAAGAAATGAGTGATTACGAAAAACGAATTGAAGGTTTGGAAAGCGAAAGCAAAAAAGAAGAACCTAAAGCAAAAGAAGAAAAACCGAAGAAGAAAAAAGGATTCTTTGGGCGGAAGAAAAAGTAAGCGCAAATTTGGGCGTGAGAAATCGCTCCCTTTTATTAATTTGGTTCATATTATTTCTGTCCACCAATCATATCGCTGGACAGGAACATGAAAAAAATGTTCAGGAGTTTTTACCGTTAAAGAAAAAAGTTTATAGTTTTACAAAACTTGACTTCATTACGTCGGAAGGAGAGTTTGACGAATCCATCTGTACACTATTAATTCCAGACCTAATTGAAGATAGTCCGCCTTTTGTTGCAATCTATTATAAAAGGGATAATTCTGAATGGTTTACAGAATCACTTTATCGAAAAAGGTTGCGATTTAATTTTAAAGATGGCGTCTTAAAACTGGATCAATCAAACTTTTGGGATTGGTTTGAAATCGCAGAAATAAAAATTGTAGTAATCTATTGATTCATGACTTCAGTCTCAAACTATCATTGTAAATTTAGGGTCAATAATTAATTGAAAAATCAACTTTCTGGCCGTGCTAGATGGGGAATTAGCGGTGCCCTGTAACTTGCAACCCGCTATAGCAAGATCGATGCCGACGCGAGGCAATTACTGCTCTATTTGGAAGAAATTAAACGATATTGATATTTCGAACTGTTGCAATGGATAGCGACTGAATCCCGTCAGGCCCGGAAGGGAGCAGCGGTAAGTTTGATATCCATGTGCCGACAGAATCCCGAAATGGAGTTGGTTGATTTTGACTTGATGGAAAACAGAATCGTCAAACGCCGGTGCACGGCCTAAAAAAAAATATGGCATACAAAGTATTATCACTCAAATGGCGCCCGCAATCCTTTAAGGATGTTGTAGGACAAGACCATATAACTCAAACATTGATAAATGCATTCGATCAAGATCGAATTGCACAAGGGTATATATTTACGGGGCCTCGTGGTGTAGGAAAAACAACTACAGCTCGTATTTTAGCCATGGCGCTGAATGCTAAGGGTGGACCTTCTGCTACATTTGATCCAACATCTGACGTATCTCTAGAAATTGCTGAAGGTCGTTCATTAGATGTCTTAGAAATTGATGGAGCATCCAATCGAGGTATAGAAGAAATTCGTAACTTGCGTGAGCAAATCAAATTTGCTCCAATGAATGGAGCCTATAAAGTTATTATTATTGATGAAGTTCATATGCTTACCAATCAAGCTTTTAATGCATTACTTCGGACATTAGAGGAGCCACCGCCTCACGGTAAATTTATTTTCGCTACAACAGATATTCATAAAGTACCTGCTACTATCATTTCAAGGTGCCAACGATTCGATTTTAATCGAATATCATTACAAGTTATAGCAGATCGACTCGAATTGATTTTAAAAGAGGAAGATATCTCATACGACGCTGAGTCTATTAGTGCAATCTCAAGAAAAGCAGATGGGAGTATGAGAGATGGCCTAAGTCTATTAGATCAATCTATTTCCTTTTGTGGAAAAGAAATAAAATATGAAGGAGTCATCAAAGCTCTCGGATTAATTACAGATGAATTATTTTTTGAATTTACTAGATGTATTCGTGAAAAAGATTCAACCGAAATGGTAAATCTATTATCTACCTTTTCTGGATTTGGAATACCGGCTCCTGAAGTTATGGTTGGAATGGGAGAGCACATTCGAAATCTTATTTATGCTGGAATCTCAGACAGAGCATCGCTTCTTGAAATGAATCCAGAGCACAAGCAAAAATATGTGTCTGAAAGCAAATTATGGGATAGAAGAGATTTATTACGTTTAAGCCAAGTTCTTTCGGATGTTGCTTCTACAATTCGTAGAGCTGAAAACCCATATTTATTATTGGAAATGACGGCTTTAAAGTTGTTAGAAATGGATCAATCAATATACATTGACCAATTGCTTGCTGGAGATGCTTCAGCACCAAAAATTAAGGCGCAACCAACTTATAAATCTCATCAAGCACATAAAACTCCATCTCCATCAAAGCCTAAAATTGAAAAGGCTTATATTCCACCTGAAAAAGAAAAGCCAAAGGAGATTCCTGCGGTTCAAGAACCTGTAGTGTCTTTAAAAGAAGAAACGCCCGTTTTAGAAAAAAAGTCAAAACCAGACGTTCAAGAAATAAAAACGATTGAATCTTTAGATGAACCAACAGAGGACAAATCACAAACGGATGGTGAAGAAACTCAAGATCTTTCAATCGAATTACTCATCAAAACTTGGCCTACTATTATGGAGAAGATTCATCTAAATAGACCTTCAGTTGGTGCAATAATAGAAGAGTGTAACCCAACAGAATTAAATGGCAATAATTTGACACTTAAATCAATTGGGAAAAGTGGATTTAATGTAAAAATGATTGAACGTGGAATCCCCACGGTTGAAAAAGTAATTGAAGAAGAAATTGGAACCCAAATTAAAGTGCTTATTGTAAATGGTGCTCCAGATAGTTCGAATAAACAAAAAACTGATAAAGTTGTGAAATCACAACCCAATTCAAATGATCAAAATATATTTAATAAAATCGTCGAAGTTTTCGATGGAGAAATCTTACGTTAGGAGAAATAATGTTTAAAGGAAATATGTCTAAAATGTTGAAGCAAGCTCAACAAATGCAAAAACAAATTGAAGAAGTACAGAGTCAATTATCTGATATGATTATAGATGCTGAATCCGGTGGTGGATTGGTTTCTGTCAAAGTTAATGGTAAACAGGAAGTGTTAGAAATTGATATCGACCCCGAAGCTTTGGAAGAAGAAAAAGAAATGTTGGAAGATTTAATAATTTCAGCCTTAAATAAGGCTTTATCGAAAGCTCAAAATGATTCACAGGAAAAAATGAATTCTGTGACAGGTGGCATGATGGGTGGACTTAAAATTCCAGGGATGTAATATTGCAATCTTTGCCAGATAGTACCCATCGATTGATTGAAGAGTTTTCTCGGCTTCCTGGTATTGGTCGTAAAACTGCACAACGATTAGCATTTCATCTATTAAAATCAGAGAAAGACACAGCTCATCGTCTCTCAGATGCCATGATAGATATGAAGGAAAAAGTTCAGGAATGTTCCATCTGTTGTGGTATTACAGAAGATGACCCCTGTTTTATATGTACCGATAATAAAAGGAATGATTCTTTATTATGTGTTGTAGAAAGCGCACCGGATATTTACGCGTTTGAAAAGACTAACAGTTTTAGTGGAAAGTATCACGTATTAGGCGGAGCATTATCTCCATTAGATGGTATTGGACCTGACGAGTTAAATTTTGATAAACTTATTACTAGAATGAAAAGCGGAATGGAATTGGTTATTGCAACTAATCCTAGTGTAGAAGGTGAAACTACAGCTTTATATCTTGCGAAAATTTTGGGTGAAAAAAATATTAAAGTAACACGATTGGCTCGTGGTCTGCCTGTGGGCGGGAATTTGGAATATACAGATGAAGCAACATTAATTCGTGCCTTGGAGGGAAGAACATCACTTTAACACTACCGAATATTCTTACAATTTTTCGTATCTTATTGACGCCTGTCTTTATTCTGTGTCTATTTTGGGAAAATACAATGGGGCACCCAGTTGCATTGGCGATCTTTATAGTAGCAAGTATAACAGATGCGTATGATGGATATTATGCAAGGAAGTATGATCAAGTAACTCCGGAAGGAAAATTTTTAGATCCATTAGCTGACAAAATTTTGGTTTCTTCTGCATTCATTTCTTTTGCTCTTATGGGTATTATTGAATTTTGGATGGTAGGGTTAATACTTTTTAGAGATTTATTTGTTACGGGACTTAGAATGGCCATGGAGCGTAAAGGATTATCCATGGTTACATCTAATATTGCAAAAGCTAAAACTGCAATTCAAATGATCACTATTAGTTTTACATTAATTATTTTGGGATTAAAAGCCCTTTCGCTGGCATGGGCAATACCCATGTTGGACATAGTAAAAGAATATCATCTAGTTTATAATCTCACATTAATGGTCACAATTTTTACAGTCATTACTGGGGTTATTTATCTGTATTCTAATCGGACTACTATCCAAAATTTTTTGGAAAATGAATGAATCGATCTAAGGTTAAAGTTGCAGAATTTATAGGAACGGTTGCTTATGCAGGTCGTTTGCCAATTGCACCTGGAACCTGGGGCAGTTTAGTTGCACTCATAACATGGTATGTTGTGAAACCATTCATGAATGATTCTTTTTTTCTTCTGTTGAATGCTGGAATTTTTTTTGTGGGTGTTGTTGTATCAGAAATATTAGTTGAAGCATGGGATGATACAGATCCTAAAGCGGTGGTAATTGATGAATGGGTTGGCATGTGGATTGCCCTATTTTTAGTTCCTCACAGTGTTATTTGGGGAACGGTTGCATTTTTCCTATTTCGATTTTTTGATATTTTAAAACCTGGTCCGATTCAATTAATTGATGATTTACACTCACCACTTGGTGTTATGTTGGATGACGTTCTTGCTGGAATTTTTGCATTGTGGGTTATTCAAAGTTTGATTTATTTTTTATGAAAATTGCGCTTTTGTCAATCGGGGATGAGATTCTGTCCGGTGATACTCTAAATACTAATTCTCAGTGGATTGGACAACAATTAACAGATGTTGGGTGTTCAATTATTCAACAAAATACAGTTCGGGATGAACAAGTATCCATTATAAGCGCACTATCTCAGTTTTGCGTATTATCGCCAAACTATATTATCATTACGGGTGGACTTGGCCCAACAGAAGATGATATTACGCGTCAAATCTTATTTGATTTTGTAGGGACGGATTCAACTTTTGATGAAGAATATTGGCATGAACTTTCAGTAAGATTTGAACGGTATGGTAAATCAATTCCAGAGTCGAATAGAAGCCAAGCTTTGGTGCCAATTAAAGGTGAAATTATTCCAAATGAGATTGGGTCTGCACGAGGTTATAAATTCAACTACGAAGAAACAATCATAATCTCTCTTCCCGGTGTACCATCTGAGATGAAAAAAATGATGGAAAAATCTATCATTCCATCAATAATAGAAACAGGTATAAAGCCCAAATGTATTCGAACTCTTCGAACGACTGGAATCCCGGAATCAGCTCTTATTGAAAAAATATCAAGTGCGACTCAAATAAATCATGGTTGTAAACTTGGATATTATCCATCGCTTTTTGGAGTTGATATTCGTATTTCTAATTTGGAATCTGATCCAGTAGATTCTCTTGCAAATGAAATATATAAAATATTAAATCATTCAATTTATGGCGAAGGAAAAATCACATTTGAAAAAGTAATTGTAAAATTAGGATTAGAAAAAGATAAAACTGTAGCCACAGCAGAATCATGCACTGGTGGATTAATTGGACATCGATTAACTGATATATCAGGAAGTTCTAGACTGTATAAAGGCGGATTAGTTGTTTATAGCAATGAAGCTAAAATTAACTTGTTAGGTGTTCCAGCGAAAATTATTAATGTTCATGGAGCTGTAAGTTCTGAAACAGCAGAAATTTTGGCTGTAAATGTGAAAAATAAATTTAATACCGATTATGGAATTTCTGTAACAGGTATTGCTGGTCCCACAGGTGGATCTATCGAAAAACCTGTTGGGCTTGTCTATATAGGCTTGGCAACTCAAAAGGGTGTGAATGTTAAAAAGTTTCTATTCGGAAACCATCGGAAAAGAAATAAACTACGCACCAGTCAGGCAGCACTTAATTGGTTAAGACTCTCCTTATTAAATGACTGAAAAATTATTACGAACTTTTCTAGCAATCCCAGTTCCTCGTGATGTTGGATCCAAGAAAAGTATGCTGTATTCTACACTAGACAATGTTGATAGTGAAATTAGTTGGGTTAAAAATGCTCAACTTCATTTAACATTAAAATTTTTAGGGCATACCCCAGAATCAACAATTGAAGATGTAATTAAAATAGTTAATGGAATTACACCGTCTTTAAAACCATTTGATTTAACGATTAAAAATACAGGATGTTTTCCTATTGAAACGAGACCTCGTGTATTGTGGATGGGCGTAGACGGAGACTTAAACCCATTAACAAAATTGACAGACTCTATTGAGACTAAGTTAGATAGTTTGGGATTTCCTAAATCATCTCAAGCTTTTTCGCCCCACATTACGTTGGCTAGAATAAAGTACCCACAAAAACATACCCCGAATGTGGAATCATTTTTAAATTCATCTTACGATCCTATAAATTTACATGTAGATCGAATTCATTATTTCAGTAGCGAATTGTTACCAACTGGAGCTGTTTACACTTTACTTAAGAGCTTTCCCTTGGGGGAAAAATATGATAGTATTCAATAATTTATAAAAAACCAAAAACAAAATGAAAATAATATATATTTGCATTTTGTTTTTCTCATCGTGTTTCTTATTTGAAGATGAGCAAAATACCAATTTTACCCTGTCTCTCCATTCTGCTGGTGTGACCACCGTAAACCTAAACATAAGCCCGGAAGATTCTCTTGCCCAGTTTACCTTTGAACTCACAAGAGATGATTCCACCGTTCAAACGCTTTCACTTCAATCGGACACACTTTTAAAAGACACGGGACTGAACCCAAACACATCCTACACCTACAAGGGTTATTGGAAAAATGGAACAGAGCGAATTGGCGAAAGCGAAACCTTGACTGTAACCACCATGGATACTACCAGCCATAACTTTACCTGGGAGATTGATACGCTGGGAGAATACGGTAGTTATTTGAATGATGTATGGATTGTTGACGAGAATGATATTTGGGTTGTGGGAGAAATAATAACTGATAGTGGTTGGTATAATCTTGCCAAGTGGGATGGACTAAAATGGGATTTAGAATTAGTATACGCTGTGGGGGCAATAATAAACAGTATCCAATATTTTAATGAAAATGATATTTGGGTTTCTTGTGGTGGTTATCCGACGTATTGGGATGGGAGCGAATGGACATTATATCGGCTGCATGATATGGGAATTGATGCAGGCTATATAAACGCTATTTGGGGCACATCTTCTAATAATATGTATTTTGTGGGAAGAAAGGGTAGCATAGTCCATTATAATGGGAATGAGTTTATCAAGATGGAAAGTGGGACGGATGTGGATTTGATTGATATAGATGGAACAATAGATGGAGACTATATTTTTATCACAGGGTATACAAACATGTTTGGTGTAACAGCTTCTGTTGCATTGGAAATTGCACAAAACCAAATCAACACATTAATTTATACCGATTTGCGTGAACCCGATGTTGATGAGTTTGGTAGAATTTGGAGCAGTCATATTGTTGATGATACGGTTTACTTTGCAACGGGTGGTGGCGTTTGGAAATACAATTATTTTTCTAAACATTCTACCTATTTAACAAATGAAGAAGTTAAAATGGGCGAAAGAGGCTATTTGTCCATAGGGTCTAATGGGTCAAATGATCTTCTATTTTTTGGCTCAGGGATGACTTATGTTCATTATAATGGGATGCGTTGGCACAAGGATGAGCATTTTTATCCAGAATATAATTTCAAATCTATAAGAGGTGATTTAAAAGGAGATTTGGCAGTTATGGTCGGTTTTCAAGTTGAAAACGTATTTTGGAAAGGTATTATTTTAAGAGGGCACAGATAATCAATAATAACATAGTGGGCTTTTAAATGAAAAGAAAATATATTTTAATAGTATCTATTTTTTTATCTTTCATTAATGGGGAAAATAATGAATGCAGAACACCCAGTAATGATGAATACTATTTAGCAAAAGGAATATTCTCATTAAGTGATTTGCCAATAGTTAATAGTGATGAAGAGCTAACAATTTGGATACGTGCTCATATAGTTAGACAAAATAACGGTTCTGGTGGGATTTCTCTTTCTGACATTGAAACATCTATTTTTAATGCTCAAAGTATTTTCAATTTAAATAATTCTAATATATTCTTTCAGTTGGATCCGTCTATAGATTATATTGATGATTCCAATTTTTATGAATCAATGACTGAGAATGAAGAAGAAACGCTTCTTGATATAAATGATAATCCGACTCTATTAGATGTGTATTATATTGGGAGTGGTGTGTCAAGGTCAGAATCAATTGGCTGTACAGATTTAATTATCGTTAATAATACAGCGATTAATTATTCAACCTTTGCTCATGAAATAGGTCATTGCTTAGGGTTATATCATACACATGAACTTCAATTTGGAAATGAGTTTGTAACGAGGGATAGTACCGATGAATGCTTCAATTGCGAGTATGTTGGCGACCAGCTATGTACTACGGCTGCCGATCCAGGAATTGTTGATAAAGTTGATGAGAATTGCCAAATAAACCTGCAAACGATAGGTTACGATATTTGTAATAATACACAGCAGTATCAACCATCTACAAGTAACACAATGTCTTACTCCCACAAGGACTGCAGAGATGAATTTACAAGTGAACAGGTAAATGTAATGAGAACTGTTGTATATAATCTCTTTCCTCAAGATTTATATAGAGTATTGGCAGAAAACAGAAATGAAGTAACATTTGAAAATCTTGGCGGTCAACTAACAATAATAAATATATTGACTAACGAGCATGTAACAGTTAACTCGGGGCTATCATTTTGGGCAGAATTAAACTCTAGTAATACGGTATATCCTCACGATTTCCAAAACGAAATGTATCATCATCGATGGTGGAATAGCTTGTTATATAATTTACAAATTACAGATTTTGAGATGGATCAAATTAGAATAAGTGAAGGACTAATTGCCAATTTTAAAAGTAAAAGCCAAATCACTTTTTTGAGTCCTGTGCAAATAAATCTCTACGATCCTTGGTATTTAGAAAACCCTGATGCAGACCCTGAAGAATGGATTCAGCCCGATGAATTTCGTCCTTTAAGCGAACAGACTGATGAAAATGGAAACATCCAGGTTTTTCTAAATCAAAATAGTACATTCCACCCCGATAATCCCATCTACCGCCTAAAATCTCCAAATGTTCATTTACTTTCAGCGTATGACTATGAAAAGCAATATTCACTCTTTTCAGAATGGGATTATGATAATTGCACGATAGAAAATAATGATCCCACTCAACATGAAATTAAGGTTGTGTTTCATGAGGGTGCAGATATCAATGCAGTCCATCATTCATTATCTTTAATAAATGAAACGATTACCTACAATGACAGTGCTCCTAATGGTGAAATACGGGGGACAATTAATCTTATAGATAATTCGGTAATTGTTTCATCTTCATCTAATGAAAAAATTGCAAAAACACCGCAATATTATTTTGGGTCAAATTCCATATTTATTTTTGCTTATTGGGAAACGAATACACAAGATATTCAAATCGATTCTCCTAATTCAAGAGAAACATCCATTTCAGTTTTAAATTCAGGTGGTACTTTGTCTGCTGTTTATGTGGACATGCTTGAAGGGACAGGTGATGCAATTGTTATTTCTGATCCCATCATAATTACACAGGATTATTCTATTCCACCGGGTGCACATTATACCTTAAATCCCGGTCGCAAATTTATCATTGAAAATGGAGCCCATTTTCAAATTAATGGTACACCGGCAGACCCAATACTATTATTAGGCAGTGCAACCCAATTCTGGGCAGGAATTCATGTTGATGATGGGACTCTTACCGTAAATAATACGGTGATAACCCATGCTGATACTGCTATTGCGATCAATGGGTACATGGATTTTAATGAAGATGTTTTAATAAACAACTGTACTTTTTATGGAAATGGAATAGGTGTTTATAGAAGTAATGACAATGCTGCTGTAGATGCTGTTATTTCTATAAAAAATTCAATTTTTAAGCAAAATCAAGTAGGTGCCGTTCTTAACCTGAGTTATACGTTCGGTGGACATCATCTGGATTATAATGTTTTTGATGAGAATGAAGATCTTAACATAATCGATGACCCGAGTAAATGCACAAGTGTAGGAAATCAATATGGGGACTCGAATATGAGTCTAACTTCGTTTCAGTTATCTCCAGGGTCAATCGCTATAGATAATGGTGATCCTGATAATAATGATAATGGAATCACATGGCAAACTGATATGGACGACCAAGACCCAGACGGAACTAGGATGGATATAGGAGCTTTTTATTATCAACTTCCATCTGTTATAATTTCTTTTTCAGAGACTATAGAGATTGGAGATCATCCTTTGATAGAATGGGAAGCACCAGATGTGGATGATGCTGTTCTTTCCTATGAAATATATACCTATAATGAGTTAGATATGACGCCAATCCTTTGGGGAGCAACTTTAACGACAAATGTTTTAGACCATCACTATGTTATAACCCATTTTGAAGACCCTGATAATATTCGTCTTTGGAAACAGGGTTCACCAAAGGAAGAGAGTCAGGATTTTCAAAAGTTCTACGAAGTAAAGGTTGTAGATACTGAAGGACATCATAGTCTAACGTCTAATGTAATTTATGCTTGGGTTCAGCAACAAAGACCGAGTTGGAAGCTTGTGTCAGAACTCATCCCCAAAGACTACCAACTCAACGCAGCCTTCCCAAACCCATTCAATCCAACTGTTACTATTCCCTTTGCTTTACCGTTAAATTCTGATGTCATTTTCGACATTTATAATGTCATGGGACAGTTGGTAAAATCATTACAGTTTGATAATTTTCAGGCTGGTTTTCATCAAGTTCAATGGAATAGCTTGACAGACAACGGACAAAAAGTTCCTAGTGGAATGTATATTGTCAGGATGAAAGCTATTTCAACCGAAGGAAAGAAAATGTTTCAGAAATCTCAGAAAATAGTTTACTTAAAATAATAATGGAGTTATCATGGCAGTAGAAAATAAAAAAGCAAAAGCGTTAGAATTAGCAATCACTCAAATTGATAGACAATTTGGAAAAGGTGCCATCATGCGCTTAGGCGATAACGAAGTACGTATAATGGATAATGTTATTTCAACAGGATGTTTATCATTGGATGTAGCCTTGGGCGTTGGTGGTGTTCCAAAAGGTCGAATTATTGAAATTTACGGTCCAGAATCATCTGGTAAAACAACCTTAGCATTACATATTGTTGCCGAAGCTCAAAAGGCAGGTGGTTTTGCTGCATTTATTGATGCCGAACATGCAGTTGATCCAGAATATTCAAAAAGATTGGGTGTAAATATCGAAGAGTTATTAATCTCTCAACCTGATACGGGAGAGCAAGCTTTAGAAATATGCGAAACATTGGTTCGAAGTGGCGCTATGGATGTGATTGTAATCGATTCTGTGGCAGCCTTAGTTCCAAAAGCTGAATTAGAAGGAGATATGGGTGCATCTCATATGGGACTTCAAGCAAGACTCATGTCACAAGCATTACGGAAATTAACAGGAACTGTAAGTCGATCGAACACGTGTGTGATTTTTATTAATCAAATTCGTGAAAAAATTGGAGTTGTATTTGGAAATCCTGAAACCACTCCAGGGGGTCGTGCACTTAAATTTTATTCATCAGTTAGGATGGAAATCCGACGAATTACAACTATTAAAGATGGAACTGATATGGTTGGAAGTCGAGTAAGAGTTAAGGTGGTAAAAAATAAAGTTGCATCCCCATTTAAAAAATCTGAATTCGATATAATGTATGGTCAAGGAATCTCTACTGTAGGCGATATAATTGATTTAGCTGTAGAAGGAAATATCGTGGAGAAAATGGGCGCTTGGTATTCGTATGAAGATACAAAAATAGGGCAAGGAAGAGAAAATGCAAAATCGTTCCTATTGGATAATCAAGATGTATATGATAGTGTCGTAAATAAAGTGAAAGCTTTTATGGGACTTGATGACGAATCTGACAAATAAAATTATATCAATAAGTCCGCAAAAACGACGGAATAATCGATTAACAATTCAATTAGAATCAGGAGACGTCTTTGGAATTTCCGAAGACGTTTTTCTTTCTACTCCCTTAACAGTTGGTCAATCGCTTAATCCGAAAGAAATCCAGGAAATATTATCGAATGAATCGGTAATCAAAATTAAAAATTTAATTCTAAATTTATTAAGTTACCGACAACGTAGCTGTGCAGAATTAATGAGAAGAATGAAAGAAAAGGGGTATGACGAAAATGTTATTAGCCCCATATTGGTAGAATTTGAAGAAAAAGGCTATGTTAATGATACCGAATTTGCCAAAATGTTTGCGAAGCATTGTATATGTAATAAACAGATGGGAAGGAAATTGGTTTTAAATGAATTCTATCATCATCGAATCCCAAATCAAATTCTTAAACCCATTTTAGATAAATTGTATGACGAAAATCCACCAGAATCACTTATTCAAGGTATTACAAATAAAAGATTAAAGAATAAGGATAAGACTCAAAATGAAAAAAACAAATTGGTAAATCAATTAATGAGAAAGGGATTTTCTTGGGGTGATATGGAATCAATCATTAATAAAATAGATTGGCAAAATAAATGAAATTGTTTTCATCCCTTGATCTTGAATTTATTAAACGGTCTTTAAGTCGTAACCCGTCAAAAAAAGAATTAAAAATATTATATCAAATTCTTGAACCCGTTTTACACCAGCGCGAAATGTTGCCACCCCGTTTTGTACAACAAATTGGCCCTGTGGATCAAAATGTAAAAATTGAAATTAGAGATGTAAAAGATTCGGGACATTGGATATCCCCAAATTACTTAATTAGAAATTGTGTATTACATGGATCTTGGCCGATTCAATTATCTTATATTTGGTTATTTAAACCATCTAAAGTATGCTTGGCTAATATTCAATATTTTGAAGAAAAAATGACGGAATCTTTTTCTCCAAGCTTAACTCATTATTTTTCACATGATGCACCTAAGCAAAAAACCGGTAAAGTGATTGTTGTTGCTAGTATGGAAAAGGAGTCTTTTTCACAAAAGATAATACCAGGACAACTTTTTGGATATGTTTCCATTCCAAAACCCGGGAAATCTTTAATGAATGAAAAGCGGATTATGAATATTATTAAAAATTATAATCCATTTGTAACAGGCTTATCACTCAGTGGCAATTGTGGAAATGATTTAAGGCGTATATTATCTTTAGTACCACAGAAAGTATCTCTCAATATAAAATTTCCGAATAAGTATAAAAGAGGTGATATTCTTTTTTTATCGAACGGAAGGCGTGATAATGAGCTAAATAGACTGTTGAGTGAGCAGGGATATGTTTATGATAGAATAGGGTCCATTGAAGATGATTTATTTCACACGTTAAATTTTGGAGATGACCAAGAAAGGAAATGGCCTGTATCGATCACTAGAATATCCATTCATGCTAAAGAAAATGAACAACTAGAAAATGAGATCAATTCCAAATCGAATTTTTCAAAAAAATCTAAAAAAATAAATACCTTAAAAATTGTCAAAGAAATGATAGTAAAAGGAAATCTAACTCTTAAACCTGACGCGATTATTGAAAAAGGTTTTAAGCGAAATGTAAAAATTGTTAGGCATCAAACTATTAAATCCTTTGAACATTCTTTATTTAATGGAACTCGATCTATAGCGAATGTGGTGCGACAGATGGCCATGATGGGATCTAACATTGAATCTTTAAGTTTAATATCTAATATCGATAATTCTCAGTTTTTAACGGGACAGCAATCTGTAATTAGTTCTTTTGGTTTCAAAAATGTGAATAAAAACTATTTAAATAAAGAGCTTCTACCAAACCAACATCAAATTATAGCGATAGGAAATAAATCAGAACATTCAGGGTCAGAAATTTTAGATAGTGATTTTATTTCATTATTAGGAAGTGTAAAGGGAGAATTGGAAAATTCTCTATTTCAGGATTTGACTGGGCAAACTATTGAACATAACGCGCCTGTATTTGATAGTACAATGGAATACAATATAAATCAAACTCTGGTGCAAGCTGTTTCAACAGATGTGATTAAAAAAGTCACTACGATTTCTAAAGGTGGGTTAGCAATTTCTCTTTTATCTATGTATTTGGCTCTTGAGAGAAAATATGGAATTAAAACACATATTTCTAGAAAACTTAAATCTGAAGAGTTATTGTTTGGTGAATCTTTTGGTGCAGCATTGGTAGTTGTGGGAGAAAAAGAATTAATGGAGTTTCAACGTATTTGTATGACGAATGGTATTCCATGTAGTACAATTGGACGGTTACAGACTAAACAAGAAATCTCCGTCAATGACATATTGAAAATTCCTGAAATCGTACTAAATAGCCTACCTACATAATAATTGGATTAATTACTGATTTTGTATAATTGAATTATAGATGAAATAAAGATTGTTTTTATCTGGAAAATAAATTTCGTCTCTTAAGTTGTACTTTTATTATATTATAGTAAGTTGAATAATAACTGTATATACAAAATATTTAAAAAAAGTATTTGGAATTTGTATATAAAAAAGTGGGGCAGACTTCACTAAGGCCTCGGACCCCGTGAACGTCTACCCCTTCCACATACCAAAGGTACCAAACCAGCACCTTCAATGGTTAAAGTATTGGTTTATTCGATGTAAGTCAAGGGAAATATGGGGTTGAAAAAATAGGCGAAAAATTGAAAAAATGTACCGGTGAAGGGGCTCGAACCCCCACTCCCTTACGAGAAATGGATTTTGAATCCATCGCGTCTACCAATTCCGCCACACCGGCATTCTTTCATTAAATGATAAGCTGGAAATTATTAGTCTTTATTATAAATAGTCAAGGGTATGGTTTTGATAAAATTGATATATCTTTTAAATAGAACTAAATTCAGAATATCAATCAATAGCAATGTTGATGTAATTTCTAAAAAATAAATTGGATGAAATAAGATGAATACACCAAAAATGTTAATTAATAACGCAAATCAATATTCTGATGAGCCAGCTATTTCAGTAAAAGACAGCCAAGGAAATTGGGAAACTGATACCTGGTCTGAGTTTTTTGATTTTTCCATGAAAATCTCAAAATCACTTTTATCATTAGGATTGCAGATTGATGACAAAATCAGTATTTATAGTTATAATCGAAAAGAATGGTATGGATGTTATATAGCATCACAAATGCTAAATGCTGTAAGCGTTGGCGTGTATCATACTTGTTCATCTGAAGAAGTAGAGTGGGTGGTTGGTAATTCAGATTCCAAAATTGTTTTTGTAGGGAATAATCCAGGCGATAATGATGAAACAGCTAAAATGCCAAATCATCGATTTTTAAATATAATCGATCGTCTTGAAAAAGTTGAGACTGTGGTCATGATGAAAGGTGTTGATACATTGAATCATGAAAAAGCAATTACTTGGGATGCATTTATAGAACGCGGACAAAATATTAATGAATCTGAAGTTCTCACTCGAATTGATGGAATATCAGAAGAAAGTACATCTTCTTTAATTTATACATCAGGTACAACTGGAAATCCAAAAGGAGTTGAACTCACTCATAAAAATTGGATGTTTGAATTGGAGTCAGTTGGGAATACTTTTCAATTTTCACAAGGTGAACGTTATGTTTCTTGGCTTCCATTGGCTCATGTTTTTGGTCAATTGGTCGATAACCATTATTGGATAAATACAGCATTACATTTACACATAGTCAATAGCCCATTATATGTTGTTGATTATGCAAAAGAAGTAAAACCACATTTGTTTATTGGCGTGCCTAGGATTTATGAAAAAATATTTTCAAACTTAAAAGCAGCAATTGATGGAAAAGCAATTTTAAAATTTGGTTTAAAAATTCCAGGTCTATCTGGTGTTTTTAAAGGAAAACTGAAAGAAGCAATTGGTTTTTCTAGTATGCGTTTTGCTATTTCAGGGGCTGCACCTATTAATCCAGATATTCTTACCTTTTTTCAATCATTAGATATACCATTATTTGAAGGATATGGCATGACAGAAAATGTTGCTGGAGCCACTTTAAATTATACTGGAAATAATAAGATTGGGTCTGTAGGGAAGGCCATGCCTGGGACTGAAATGAAAATAGCGGATGATGGAGAAATCTTAATCAGTGGAGATCATGTCATGAAAGGATATTATAAAAATCCTGAAGCAACAGCAGAAACCATTATCGATAGTTGGTTGCATACGGGTGATGTTGGGAAAATTGATTCGGATGGTTTTATAAGTATCACTGGCCGTAAAAAAGAAATATATGTGAGCTCAGGTGGAAAAAATATTGCACCTCTGGTTATTGAAGAAACGATGAAAGGAATACCATTGCTATCTCAATGTTTCTTAGTAGGGGATGCTAAAAAATATTGTTCAGCTTTATTTACCTTAGATGTTTCCGCAATACTACGTGATAAACTCGGTGTCAATGCGAATGAAATCCCAAAAGATCCAGGTGAACAAATAATAATGTTAAAAGATTTGGACCATTCTTTATCTGATTTTACTGAGAGTGATGAAATTATTGCTGAAATTCAATCATTCGTTAATAATCTGAATAGTAAATTTTCAAATCCTGAACAAATAAAGAAGTTTACAATTCTACCTCGTGATTTTACAATTGATGATGGTGAATTGACGCCAACTCTAAAAATTAGACGAAAGCAAATTAGAGAAAATTGGGTAGATGTTATTGATTCAATGTATACATCCTAATTGTGAATAAAATAACTTTTTTAGGCTGTGGGTCCTGGGGTGGTGCCTTAGGGTTGGCTTTAGCAAATAAAGGAATGGATGTTACAATGTGGCATCGAAACCCTGAAATTGTTCAAAAGCTATCAAACACAAGAAAACACTATCTTGTTCCATCGTTAATATTTCCAAAATCTGTAACATTTACATCTTCTATAGATGATGCAGTTTTAGATGCATCCATTGTTATTATTGCTGTACCATCGCCTGCGATTCGTGATTTATTGAAATCTCATAAGGATGTTTTTTTGAATAATCAAATTATCGTGAATGTATCCAAAGGGATTGAAATTGATACTTTAATGACAGTAAGTGAAGTTATTGCAGATGTTCTAGGAAATGCTTACACTAAAATAGTAACCTTATCGGGTCCAAGTCATGCGGAAGAAGTTATTCAAGGGCACCCCACAACTTTAGTTTCTTCTTCTTTAGATATAGAAGCAGCACAAGTAATTCAAAATATTTTTTCAAATGAAACTTTAAGGATTTATACGAATACTGATATTAAAGGTGTGGAGCTGGGCGGCTCTATTAAAAATGTGATTGCTATCGCAGCTGGTATTTGCGATGGTATTGGATATGGTGATAATACTAAAGCAGCTCTTTTGACTCGCGGAATGGCTGAAATATCTCGATTGGGAATTGCGATGGGATCGAAAATGAAAACATTTCAGGGATTAAGTGGAATGGGTGATTTGATTGTAACTTGTTTAAGTAAACATAGTCGAAATAGATTAGTTGGACAATCTATTGGGGAAGGTAAATCTTTAAATCAAATATTATCTGAAATGAAAATGGTAGCAGAAGGTGTGAAAACAGCGAAATCAGTCCATCAACTTCGACAAGAGTACAATGTCAATATGCCAATTTGTGAAGCAGTTTATCAAATATTATTTGAAAAAAGGAATGCAAAACAATCAGTTAAAGATTTAATGACTAGGGAGTTAAGAATAGAAGATTAAACTGAAACTTTTTGATTATCTCAACTATTTATCAAATAATTCCTATCGTTTTTCTTTGAATTCAATTGAATAGAATTATTCTACTATGACAGCCCCGAAACGAAAACTTGCAGCCATTGTCTTTACCGATATTGTTGGTTTCACCAAACTAACTGCGGAAGACCAAACCAAAGCGGCTGCCCTTTTAGTCCATCAAAGAGAGTTACTCAAGCCTTTAGTTGAATCTCGTAATGGGAAATGGGTAAAAGAAATAGGAGATGGACTACTCCTTATTTTTGATACTGTAACTGATGCAGTGGAATGTTGTATTGAATTCCAAAAAATATCAAAACCCATTGAACATTTAAATCACAGGATTGGTATTCATCAGGGTGAAATATTAATCACTGAAAATGATGTTATTGGTGATGATGTAAATATCGCAGCGCGGATTGAACCTTTTTCTGCGGAAGGCGGAATTGCAATTTCCAATAAAGTCAATGATGCGCTTGTAAGAGAGTCAGGATTTGACACCAAATATCTGGGGAAACCGAAATTAAAGGGCGTAGGGCAAACGGTTGAAGTTTATTGCATTACGTCTCACGATCTCCCGGAAACAAACCTATCTAAAGTTTCCGCAAAGCTTGAAAGAACAACTCCAGTCTGGCAGATTGCCGTTGCGGCACTTTTGTTTATTGGAATTGCCGGGTATTTCATCATGCCCAAATCGCCATCTGTGGTTTCTGTGGCTGTTATGTATATGGAGATTAGCGGTAATGAGGAAGACCAATATTTAGAAACCATTACAGAAGATTTAATATTTGACCTCTCCAAAGCAATACCGGGTAAGTTAAAAGTATCTGAAATTGCTACAGTTCGAAAATTAAAAAATACAGATATAGAGATTGCGGAGATTGCCAAAAAATTAGGCGTTCAATTTGTGTTTAAAAGCAGCCTCCAACGATCCGGAGATGGATTCAATTTGCGATGCAGGCTGGTGGACGTAGAATCAGGGGCTGATAAATTTATTAATAAGTGGTTCATTGAACCGAATAGTCTCCAGTCTATTGTTGGTGTATTAGTAGAAAATATTATCAATGGATTGGAAATTTCAATGTTGGGTGACTTAGCCAAAATTGAATATGATCCTAAAGCTTATGAACTTTATCTGAAAGCAAAGGATCTCTATGCCCGTAGTGATAATTCCAATCAAGATGCAGAAGCGATCAATATGATGCAAGATGTAATCGTGTTGGATAATAAATTAATTGCAGCCCAGCTTAAATTGGGGCAAATGTATTATGATAATGCGCAATATGAAAGAGCAGAGACTATCTTTTCACAATCGCTTAAGAAAAGTAAGCAATTAGAAGATAACACCAATATAGCCGAATCGTTGAGAAAACAGGGTCAATTGTTTAGAAAACAACGCCAGACAGAATCGGCTTTAGAAAAATTCAATGAAGCATTATCCATCTCAACGGTCATGAATGATAAAAACAGTATGGCAAAAATAATGAATAGTATTGCCATTCTTTATTATCGAACGGATCGTCTGGACGAAGCGCTGGAATATTGGCTTCAGGCGTTTAATATCGCCAAAGAATTTGATGATAAACTGAAAATATCAAAATATTTAAACAACATTGGAATATGGTATTGGAAGGACGATGATTATTCAAAAGCCATTGATTATTATGAACAGAGTCTTGTTATAAAGGAAGAACTGGGTGATACCCGGAATTATGGCAAAACTTTGAATAACTTGGGAGAGATTTACTATGATATGGGTGACTTCGCCAGCGCAATAAATTTTTTCTATCAAAGCATCTCCATCAAGGAAAAGTTGAAAGACAATAAAGGATTGAACTCAACTTTATTTAATCTGGGTGAAGCGCAAGTTTATAATACAAATTATCAGGAGGCACTTTCCAACTTCAGAAGATCATTAAGTATTGCAATATCTTTGGATGATACATTCCAAATATCTGAAAGATACAAAGGTATTGGCATTGCCCATTTCAATTTAACAAATTACGACAGTGCTGCTCATTATTTATCTAAAGCGGACAGTATCTACTTGGACATACCAATCAATAGGTTAACAACCCTGTCCTGGTTGGCGGTAACGTCTATGAAGACCAACCAAAAAGCAGAAACAAAGATTTATATTAATAGTTTCAATGAACTCATTGATCAAACTGAACCAAATAGTAAGGATATCATTTCATTGAATTGGAATATGTATCAAGTTTTTACCTTTGTCGGTGATAAAAAATCCGCAAAGGAATATTTAGAGAATTCCTATTTGGAATTGAAATCTAGATCAAAAAATATAAAAAATATAGCAGACCGAAACCAATATCTATCGGTAAAACTGCATCAGGATATTTCAAAAATATGGAATAAGTAACACACTTTAGTATATTAAAGGTAAGAAGAGAGGCTTTTATGAAACAATTTGTTATTTTTTCAATCCTTGCGTCCAGTCTTACCGCAACAACTATCAACATCCCAGCAGATTATTCTACCATTCAAGAAGGTATTAACGCTTCTGCAGATGGTGACACAATTCTTGTTGCTCCGGGCACTTACACCGAAAACCTAATTCTCGAAAATGAGATAGTGCTCGCCAGCCATGCCATTTATGATGACATTGAGTTCGAATTTTACAATAATGAGAACATTATTAATACTGTAATAAGTGGCGCCCAAAACGGAAGTTGTCTGATTGTTCGCGATGGTGACATTCAACCAACGATATTTGGATTTACTTTCCAGGATGGGAACGGGACATCTATGTTAATAACTAACGATTGTGCTCAGAAACAAGAACGTTCCGGTGGCGCGATCCTAATTTATAAAGCGTATCCGACAATTAATTACAACCGATTTATGAATAATGGGCTTACTGGTGATACAGGACAAAATACCGCAAATGGCGGCGCCATCAGTCATTTTGCTGATGATGATATTGAGTTTGATGAAGATAGGAACAATGCAAATCAGAGTAATAGCAATAGCCGAGATATACCAGAAGAGCTAAATATCCAGAATAATTATTTTGAGAGTAACAGTAGCGGCGATGGTGAGAATTTTTATTCTTTTGGCTACGAAGGATCCATTGATGTGAGTGGCAGTGTCTTTGAAAATATTGATTGTGAATCAAGCACAGTAAATGATTTTGTTCTCAGATCCATAGAAGATGATGCAAATTATATTCAAAATGATATTTTAGGGAATTGTATTGAAGAGAACGCATATTATGTTTCGCCGTCTGGTGATAATAGTAATGTCGGTTCTGAATCTGCTCCATTTAGATCTATTGTCCATGCGTTGACCATGGTGAAGCAAGAATCTGATGAAGTGACTACAATTCACATCGGTCCCGGTGTTTATTCTAAAGCATCCACCAATGAAGTTTTTCCAATCATTTTGCCGGATAATGTTCATCTCGTTGGAGCCGAAATGGAAACAACTATTTTAGATGCTGCAGCTGATGTGAATAATCAGTCAGGTGTTTTGATTATCAAGGAAGTGGAAAACGTTCATGTAGCTAATCTGACTTTAACCGGTGGCTATTCAGAAAGTCATGGGTGTACGGGAGGCGGAGCGCTTCTATTGACTGCCAATGATATGTTCAATAACGATTATAATGTGGTTGGAACAAATAATGCTGTCATAGAAAATGTGATTGTAGAGAATAATCATTCTCACAATGGCGGTGGCGTTAGTGTATTTCGCGTGAATGGACCTGAACTCAATAACATGGAAATTAGAAATAACCAAACCAGTGCTTTAGGCGGTGGGATGTTTGTTTACGTTTCTTCTTTAGATATGTCAAATGTGGATATAAATAACAATGAATCTCTTGGTCTTTTTGGAGAGAATAATGATATGGGGCACGGTGGAGGCATCTTTTTAGCAAGTGGCAGTGGCACATATAATAATATGACGATTACAGAAAATTATGCACCGACTCATGGAGGCGGGATTTTTTCGGATGCATCTGGGTCTACTTGGACTTTAACAAATTCTATCGTTAGTAATAATTCAGCTGATGGTAGCGGTGGTGGTCTTGGATGGATGAATGAAGCAAACCCAACTCTGGATAATGTAACCATCTCAAATAATGATGCTGCAAATTCTGGAGGAGGAATCTGGATGCTTTCCAATGGAACAATCGAAAATTGCACCATTACAGGAAAC
>Ga0233447_1000595_pt1 | contig 38521 bp, 28 predicted proteins | sample SI_124_October20_3_FD_183014 | JGI IMG/M metagenome (GOLD analysis project Ga0233447, IMG submission 183014) | Seawater microbial communities from Saanich Inlet, British Columbia, Canada - SI_124_October2016_135_MG | ecosystem: Environmental > Aquatic > Marine > Inlet | place: Canada: British...
GACAAGATAATTTACTTACTATTCAGCAGGCAGTTGAATCGGCATACAAACAAAATTCAGAACTTCAACAATTAAGTGCCCGGTTAAAACAAAAACAAAATGTTTGGAGAACTGAAACCGGAATTTCAGCACCCGAAATAAGTTATTTTAAAGAAGGTGTCAGTAGCGGCCCGGGTGATATTTTTGATGAAAAAAGAATAACCATTTCACAAGAAATTGATAATCCATTTACAGTTTCGTACCGTTTAAAAGGAATTGCCCAAGAAGTAAAAGCAATGGAATATCAGATTTTATCTCGTGAGAAGGAGATTAAAGCGGAGGTAAAAAGCAAATATATTGAAGTGATGCATGCCTTGTATTTGCAAACATCGAGGCAGAACCAACTTAAACTTGCGCAAGATTTATACAACGCCGTTTTCACAAAATTTGAAACAGGAATTGGAAACGGATTAGATTTAGCAAATGCTGAATTAAAACTGGAAGAGGCAAAAAACGATCTCGACCAATCGGAATGGATTCTACACAAAGCGCGCTACGGTTTATTTTATGTGATAGGCATACCTGAAAATGAACAGAAATATACAATCGAGTTTTCTGATACTCTAAACGCTTCGAATATTGAAATTTCGCAAATTTTTGCGCTGGCAGTGCAGGAGAAACAGTATGATTTTCTCTCCTCCGAACATGAATTTACTGCCGCCAATTTTTATTTAAAAGAAGCGAAAAGTAATATTCTTCCCGACATTCGATTTAATCTCTACAAACAAAATTTCGGAACCGCATATAATTTTAAAGGGTTTGAAGTTGGGCTGAGCTTTCCGATTTGGTATCCTTTTGAGCAAAAGGGAAAAATTGCCATGGCCACTGCAAGGCAAACCGAAATACAGTGGAAACAGCAAGAAATCAGACTGAATATGAAAAAGCAAATTGAATTTGCCTGGCACAATTATTCAGTAAGCCGAAGCGTAATAAACAGGTACAACGAAACCATGAAAGAAAAAGCTTCACACCTATTAAGTTTGGCGCTAAAAGCTTATCAGTTGGGCGAAATAGATTTATTAAACCTGTTAAATGCCCAGCAAACCTACCTTGCCAGCGAACAACGATATTTGGCTGCTTTGCGTGAGTACTACCTGCAATTAGTCGCCCTCGAAAAATTTCTTGATAAAGACCTGGTTTATTAATTCAGAAAATAAATAATCAAAAATATAATGAAACAAATACTAATTATACTTGCATTTACCGCTACAACATTGCTGATGTTCTCCTGCGGTTCAGATAAAACATCCGATAAAACTGAAGTTGCAGAACAAAGCGAATTACCGCCTTCGCTTCAACCACAAAACAACGGTGTTGTTCTTGTAAATCTTTCTGAAAAAGAACGGGAAGGGTTAAAAGTTGAAACGATAACGGCAAAAAGCAATTTTCTTGATTACTCTGTTGCTGCTCCCGGAGTTGTATTTAATTCGCCTGAACATGCTAGTATAATAAGTACTCCAATAAACGGGCAAATCCGACAAATTAATAAACACGAAGGAAGCTGGATACGAAAAGGAGAAGAACTTTTTCAGGTTCAAAGTCTTGAGTTTGGGAATCTTGTTTCTGAATATCTCCGTGCTTTTGCTGAAGAACAATACCAGACAAGCCGGTTGAAACGATTGAAACAGTTGGTTGAAGAAACAATTAGTTCGGCAAGTGAGCTTGAATTTGCCACCGCAGAATATCAGCGTTCGTATGTCTCGGTAAAGGCTGCTTATTCAAAATTAAAAGCAATTGGAGTTGCCGACAATGAAATAAAATTATTTGCCGAAGCAGAAAATATCGATCCGGTATTAAAAGTTTATTCGCCTATCGATGGTGTTATTGAAACAAATTTTGTTGAATTTGGCCAGTCGGTTAATGCGCTTGAAAACCTTTCCCGGATTTTGGATACCAGGGTAGTTTTAATCCGTGGTTATCTTTCGCCCGACGATGCCCGTTTAATTAATGCCGGCGATTCGGTTACCATTTCAAGACGCGAAAACCAGGAAGAAGTTATAAATGCACTTGTCACTTCAATTAATCCTGGTCTGGATGAAAACAGCCGATCGGTAATAACAAATATTTTGGTGCCAACTGCCGGGGGCTGGCCGAAAACAGGAGAAAATGTACGACTGGAAATTGTTACTTCTTCGAAAAAAGAAATTATTGCTATCCCGGTTGAATCGCTAACATACGACGGAAACCAGGCGATAGTTTTTGTGAAAAAAGGTGAAGGTATTTTTGAAAAACGGTCAATTGAAGTTTCCGAAATCAGGGACAAATATGTGTTTGTTGAAAATGGCCTAACTTCCGGCGACGAAATTGCACTGACAAAAGTTTTCAGTTTGAAAGCACTTTCCCGTTTCGATATTATTTCTGAATAATAAAATTGTAATTAAACTGAAATGCTTAAAAATATTATAACATTTAGCGTCAGGCAAAAATTTGTGGCACTTGCATTGGTGGTTTTAATGGCCGTTGCCGGTTATTTTTCATTAATCCAATTGCCCATAAATTCGCTGCCCGATGTTACGCCAATTCAGGTGCTGGTAATTACAAAAGCCGGAAGATATTCTCCTTTCGATGTTGAAAAACTAGTAAGTTACCCAATTGAAACAGCTATGAATGGGCTTCCGGATGTTGCTGAAGTGCGATCAATTTCTCAATTTGGTTTGTCGGCAGTTACCGTTGAATTTGAAGAAAAAACCGATATATTTTTTGCACGACAAATGGTGAGCCAGCGGCTGCAATCCATTTCCGACGAACTGCCTCCCGATGTTTCAAACCCTCAATTGGGGCCAATTACAACTGCACTTGGCGAAATTTATCAGTATGTAATTCGAGGCGAGAATTATTCGTTAACCGAGTTGCGCGAAATTCAGGATTGGTTAATTGCACCTCAACTAAAAGTTGTAAAAGGGGTAACCGAAATTAACTCGTTTGGCGGTTTTGTAAAACAGTACAATGTAATGGTCCAGCCCGGGCGATTGCGCTTATTCGGAATCGGAATATCAGAAGTTTTAGATGCTGTTTCGAACAACAACAGTGTTTCTGGTGGTAATTTTCTCGAACACAACGGCGAACAATTTATCATTCGCGGATTCGGGCAAATCAACAAAATCGAAGACATAAAAAATATAATTATTACAAATGTTGATAATAAACCTGTTTTTGTGAGAGATGTGGCCAACGTGGAAATTGGGACACAAATCAGGCAGGGCGGAGTTACCCAGGATGGTAATGGTGAGGTTGTTACCGGAATTGTAATGATGTTGCGGGGAGGCAACGGACGAAAGGTAATTTCTGCCATCGAAGAAAAAATTGAAAGTATAAATACCAGTTTGCCCGAAGGAGTAAAAATTGAGAAATTTTACGACCAATCAGATTTGATAAACCGTACTACTTCAACAATTTCCACGAACCTTGTTGAAGGTGGTTTTCTGGTAATTGCGATTCTCCTTCTTTTGCTTGGTGAAATTACAGGAGCTTTAATTGTTGCCATGGTAATCCCTTTTTCAATGTTATTTGCATTTATCGGGATGCGTGAATTTGGCCTCGCTGCCAACTTAATGAGTTTGGGTGCCATCGACTTTGGGATGATTGTGGATGGTTCGGTAGTAATGATCGAAAATATTATCCACAGCCTTCAAAAAGATAAAAGCAAAAATAAAGATGAAATTATACGAAAGGCCGCGCAACAAGTTGCCAGACCAATTTTCTTTGGAGTCCTGATAATTTTAATGGTTTATGTTCCAATAATGACCTTCAGCGGAATGGAGGGAATACTGTTTCGTCCGATGGCAATTACAGTAGCGGCGGCTGTTTTGGGTTCGTTGCTGCTGGCATTAATTTTTATACCGGCTATTTCAGCAATTGTTTTCAGGAAAGGTGTGAAAGTGCGAAAGAACCGTTTAATAAACTGGTTGCGTCCGCGCTATTTAAATTCTCTGGAAAAATACATGGATCGTAAATGGACAGTTATTTCGATTGCCGGAGTTATTTTTGCCGCCTCAATTTTTCTGATGACGCGACTTGGAACAGAGTTTCTACCCGAATTAGATGAAGGCTCAATTTTGATTGAGCAAGTGCGAATGCCTTCGGTTACACTCGACGAATCGATTGAAAATGCAAACTGGCTGGGTGGAAAGTTAGTGAAAAATATCCCGGAAATTCAAACTGTAGTTCCAAAAACCGGCCGTTCCGATTTGGCAAACGATTGGATGGGTGTTCATCAAACCGATGTTTGGGTGATTTTAAAACCCGAAAAAGAGTGGAGAAAAGGGATAACAAAAGAAAATATAATTGAACAAATCGAGCCCTATTTAAAAACCGAACCCGGCATGGCGTATAATTTTACACAACCCATTGCTATGCGTGTTGATGAGTTGACAAGCGGGGTAAAATCGGATTTAGCGGTAAAAATTTATGGCGAAGATTTAGATGTGCTTAGTAATATTGGTGAACGAATTTCGGCAATACTCCCTAATTTGGCGGGCACTGACAATTTTTATGTTGAACAGACAGTTGGACAACCTTATGTTACTATTGAAATTGACCGCGAAGCTGTAGCTTCGTTTGGATTGAATGTTGACGATGTTCAAAAAATAATTGAGGCCGGATTAGGAGGACAGGAAACCGGACAGTTGTACGAAGGTCAACGAAGATTTGGAATTGTTGTCCGTTATCCAGAGGATATTCGAAACCAGTTGCATAAAATTCAGGATGTCCCGGTGGATTTACCAAACGGTAAATTTGTCCCTTTAAAAAGGGTGGCAAAAATTGTTTTACAGGAAGGGCCTCGCGAAATTCAACGCGAAAATGGTTGGCGAAGATTAATTGTGGGGATCAATATTAAAGATATCGATTTAGGAACTTACGTTGCGAATTTGCAAAAAGAAATAGGAATAAAAGCAGAAATGCCTTCCGGGTATTTTATCGATTATGGAGGAACTTTTGAAAATCAGCAACGTGCAATGCGACACCTTCTTTTAGTTGTTCCACTTTCAATTTTTATAATCATTGGTTTGCTTTATCTGAACTTCGGAAAAATGCGATACGCCATCTTAATTTTGCTGAATTTACCGTTTGCCCTTTCCGGGGGAGTTTTCTTGCTATGGATGCGTGGAATGTATCTTTCTATCTCGGCAAGTATTGGTTTTGTTGCCCTGTTCGGTGTGGCGGTTTTAAACGGTATTGTGCTAATCGACCACATTAACGAAGTGCGAAAAGAAAAGGGAAAAGATACTGATTTGAAAAAAATTATACTGGAGGGTTCTGTCGATCGGCTCCGACCGGTTTTAATGACTGCATTGGTAGCCAGCCTCGGTTTTATCCCGATGGCATTTAATACCGGCCCGGGGTCCGAAGTTCAACGGCCACTGGCAACGGTAGTAATTGGTGGATTAATTACTTCCACTTTCCTGACTTTGCTGGTTCTTCCGATTATTTATCACTGGATGGAAAAACGTGGAAAAGGAAAAGTACAAATTGAAGAATAGATTTTTTAAAGTGTTCAGGGGGTTTAAGAACATTTCATTCAATTTATTTTAAAAAATAAATGCGTTTTACAAGTCCACTTCGAAAGGTATTTCGGCTCTTATTTTAGTTCTGTTGATAAACCAAATTATGCTTGTAACCATAAAAAGAAACAGCGAGTACAATGGAGCAATTAAAGAAGCTTTGAATCCACTTGCGAGCAGAGTGAGAGAGACATCGTTTGTAACTTCCAGTACCGAGAATGCATTGTACATTCCCATGGCTCGGTAAAACAAGGAGAACATTAGGCCAGATCCACCAATGAACAGAATTGTTGCATTGAATTTCTCCAACTTTTTAAAGTCTCGTTTTTTCGAGCGGAAATTTTTTATTACTCGAATGGTAAAAAAGATTACTAAAATCCATATAAAATAATGGAGTGTCATAAAAAATGGACCTCCTTCAAAAAAGTTTTGTTTTAATAAATCGGCAACTGACATAGCTTTAAGTTTTTTTGCTATTAATAAAATCTATTGTTCGTTACTTTTTGCCAACGAAACTAATCCTCCCATAGCACCCAGGTTCATAGAATCAAGGGCAGAACTTGGCACAATAACCATTGAGCCTTTTTCCTTTAACCCTTCAAATAACATGTTCATGCCACGTAAATGAAGCGCCACAGGATTGTCAATATATTGTTGACTTGCCAAACCAAATTTTTCGGCTATTTCTGTTTCTGCAGTTCCTAATATAACACGTGCCCTCCTTTCTCTTTCTGCTTGTGCTTCTTTGCTCATGGCATCCGCTAAAGCAGGAGGAATTATTATATCTTTAATCCCAACGGTCTGACATGTTATACCCCACGGATTAGTATCTTTATCTAATATTTTTTGTAAGTCTTCAGCAATTTTGTCTCTTTCTTGTAACAGGTCGCCTAACTCATGTTTTCCAATCATGTCTCTTAATCCAGTTTGAGCAATATACGATATCGCCTTTTCGTAATCTTGAACTTCAAGAGCTGCTTTTTCAACATCCCAGACAGTCCAGTACACTACAGCATCAACATTTACAGGAACAGTATCTTTGGTTAAGGTTTGGTCAGCTTTGAAATCAGTAACACGAACTCGTTGGTCAACATAGTTATCGATTCTGTCTATAATAGGAATGATAATGAACAAACCTGGGCCTTTTAATCCTTTGAAATTACCCATTCTTAATAGTACAGCCTTCTCCCATTGATTTGCTATATTTATTGAACTGGCAATAAAAACCGATAGTATTATAAATGAAACTAATATTGGAATGTTTATTACACTTAAAAAATACAATCCACCTGAAATACCCAGCATTACAATTAAGACTGTTACTGAAATTGGATTAAAAACCCCTTTTGTTATTGTTTTAGTTTTCATGTTATTTATTTTTTTGAAGTTGATTAATAATGTCATTTACTGAAAATCCATAACTGTAGGCAATGGTAGAAAACTCATTGCATATATCTTGCAATTTTTCATCCTTCTCTTTTGCTGATATTTGAATTTCAATTGTACTTATAAAAGTACCCGTACCCTGTTGAGTTTCTAAAATATTTTGAATTTCCAATTCTTTGTAAGCTTTAGCTACTGTATTTAAATTGACTTTTAAATCAACTGCTAATGCTCTAACTGTTGGTAATTGCTCCCCAATATTTAAATTCCCGGAAGCTATACCAAATTTAATCTGGTCAATAATTTGTCGATAAAATGGAGAGCCTGCTTTAGGATCTAATTTAAAATATATCATTATGCTATTATTACATTGTACTATTAGTTTAGTACAAACATACAATAATTTTTTTAATTACAAAATTGAGTTGATATTTTAGCCTTGTTGCTTTCTGCCTGTGAGTTTCCCTATTATTTTTTATCTTGCAAATAAATCTGACTTTCTTATCCCGAACTATTCCGAAATTAAACTGCTTTGAATTCTCATAACGAAAAACTCATGAATAATTCAGCTTAAAAAAATGTGGGCATTTTCAATTACAAACCTTAACGCTGGCCTGTTAAAAAAATTCATCGGTTCATTTGGGAAATTAAACTATATTTATGCACTTTGAAAGAATTAGTATCAAGTGAATAAAAAAATCATAAATAGTTTAATTTTCTTTTTTCTTTTATTGTTAAATGCGGCATCGGCACAGGATGTCTCTTTTTCGCAATTTTACGCCAATCCCTTGTATTTGAATCCTGCTTTTGCGGGTTCGGTAGGAGTACCCAGAGTTGCGTTGCAATACCGTAACCAATGGCATAAATTCGATGGTGCTTTTAAAAATTATAGTGTTGCTATTGACATTCCGGTTGAGAAATTACAAGGAGGTATTGGATTAAATATTTTAAACGATTCGCAAGCGGGGAATATTTTAAACTCGCTTCAGGTTAATGCGGCTTATTCGGTTTATGTGAGGCTAAGCGAAAAATTCAGGATGCACGGTGGCTTACAAGTTGGGTTTAACCAAAATTCATTAAAAGTTGACAAACTCGTTTTTCCAGATAATTTGGATATAAATTTTGGCAACCATGGCATTTCACAAGAAATTATTACCGATCCAAATTTCTCTTTCGTTGATTTTTCAACAGGATTATTAGTTTATAGTAAGCGTGTGTTTTTTGGTTTGGCAGTGCATCATTTAACCGAACCTCATCAATCATATTACAGTGGGCAGGAAAATACAGGGAAATTGTTTCGAAAATACACGGCTCACATTGGAGCCAGGTTACCAGTTTACCTGAATGGGCATTTACGTAAAAAATTTGATGTCTCACCTCAATTTATTATACAGCAACAGGGAACTTTTCAGCAATTAAACTACGGGATGTTTATTACAAAATACGGGGTAACAGGGGGAGCATGGTTTCGTCAAAGCTTAGGCCTGCGTTATGATGCACTAATTTTTCTTGTAGGTTTTGTTAAAAAAAATATGCAATTTACTTATAGTTACGATTGGACAGTTTCAGGATTATGGGGTGATTCAGGCGGTACAAGCGAAATATCGCTGGCATTTTTATTAAAAGAACAAAAAAAGAAAAGATATCTCCCGTTTTATATTCAATACGAAGAAGAATTTGGCATTCAATAATCAATTATCGAAAAAGGCAGACGTTTCAAAACAAACATAAATCATCTATTTTCTTATCTTATTAACAAAACTTGTCCTTTCTGGTTGTGTTCGTACCCCTGGATATCAAAATAATGGGAAACCCAAACATAATTCCCCATGGGTGCCTGACTGTTATTTTTTGTAGTGCCGTCCCAATGATGCTCAGGAGTATTAGTTTCAAAAACAATTTGTCCCCAACGATCGAATATTTTTAATTGAAACCGCGAAAGGTCGGCCCCGACACCCACAGGCATAAAAGTTCGATTCTCGTCAATCGGGCTGTCGGGCCGAAAAGCATTTGGCGTAAAAACCGAGAACGGCAAAATGGTAATTAAAAAGCTGGAAGTATCTTTACACCCAAATTCTGATTCAACAATAAGTTGAGAATTAAATTCCCCTAATTCAAGAAAGTTATGCACCGGGTTTTTTTCCGACGAAATTTTATAGTCACCAAAATCCCAATTAAAATAATCGGCGCTTTCAGAAAAATTTGTGTATGTAATTTCGGAATGTGCAAGCAATGCAACCGGATAATCTACCTCAAAAGACGCTGTTGGTTTTGGATGCACCCAAATCCAATCGGTTTTTGTATGTGTATCGGCACAACCGGTTTCTGATGAAATGGCCATTAACGATACATCAAATTTCCCTGAGTCGTGAAAGTTGTATAGATTTGAAATCCCATCAAAATCGGGTAAACTATCCAGTTTCCAGGTAAAACTCAGAAAACTGTCAAGTGGCTCTGCAAAAATTTCAACAGAATAAGGCTGGCAACCATCTTCGAATTCAGTAAAAAAATCGAAATGTGGTTTTCGTTTGAGCTGCATTTCAACCGGGTGGCTGGTACAACCAAATTCATCGACGGTGAGCCTAACAGTTCCAACCGGATCTTCCAAAACAACAGTAATCGAATCATTACCAAATCCTGCCTGGTGGGCTCCTTCAAATTCCCATTCACAAAATGATGAATCGATATTATGGGTGTAAAATATATTTGCCGAATCAGGATAACAAAATTCGATATCGGCTGTTATAGAAGCAGTTGGTGTTGGAAAAACTTTTATCATACTATCGATTTGAAACCCAATTTGACAACCCGAAAGTATATTTGTTATTGTTAAACCAACATCGAAAAAACCAGCTTCTGCATAAAAATGTTCTGTATTTTGCAAATTACTTATTGGCGAAGCATCACCAAAATCCCATTCAAAAAGTAAAGAGTCGGGCACATTTAGTTTTCCTTTAAACAAAACAGTCATCGTATCGCATCCCCTGGCCCTGCCCGTTTCTAACATAAAATCAGGATTTGCACCAATTGCTTCAATCGTAGTGTCGCTCCAACAGCCATTTTCTTCAACAACTAATTTCAAATATGGATATGAGTTAAAAGCCCCACGGGAGATTGTAAAATTGTCCCAGGCCATCGAATCGATTACTTTCGAACCTCCATAATCCCAGTAGAAACTGGCATTTTCGCTTGCATTGCCAATGTATAAAATTTCCCTGTTATAATCTCCGCACTTTTCGTCGGGATTTGATACAAACTCAAAATCAGAGGTAGGTGTCTGATAAAAAGCCACCTGAAAAGTATCGGAAGTTTCGCAGTCGTTAATAGTTTTTAAATGATAGTAAATTTCGTACACACCCCATTCGACAATAGTTAATTTTGCTGATGTATGGGTTTCTTCCGAAAATGTTAAAATACCGGGTTTGTTTGTTGACCACGTAAAACTACCTTCGTGATTCCAGACGTTAACAGGGGCATCGGTAATGGAAACAAAAAGTTGGCTAATTGTATCGCCACAAATTAAAGTTTCCCCATCAATTACTGTTTTCGGAACCGGGAATACAACCAGGTTCATTGTGTCGCGTGCCGGACAATTATATTCATCGAAAACTGTAATTCTATATTCATCGGTTTGGAAAGCATTTATAATTTGATTTGTTGAAATTGTATCGCTGTCACCGTTTTGCCATAAATAATTCGAAAAACCATCGTTTCCGTTTAATTCAATTGAATAAGGGGAACAACCATCATCGTAATCGATTTCCAAATCAACAATGGGATGGCTTACAAAAACATAAATAGAATCTTCCAATTCGCAGCCATCAATCGTAGTTGTTTTTACATGGTATTTGCCACCTTCAGAAACAGTTAAGGTTTGTGTTGAATCACCAGTATTCCAGTTGTATGTGTCGAAATACGGGCCGGCATCAAGTTTACGCGAATCGCCGTGGCAAAGTAACAGAGTGTCGCCATGGAAATTTATGCTTTCGCCCAAATCGAGTACCAAATCGAGATTAAATCCCACGCCGTAACCATACGATTCTACATTTCCGAAACCATAAACATAGGCCAAAAAACCACGATCTTCATTAATATTATTAATTCGGTGTGTACCGGGATAAATAGCTTTTTGTGCGTAGGAAAAGAAGCTTCCTGTAAAAGGTTTAAATTCATTTTGAATAGTGAGTCCATCAAATCGAATGTTGCCAACTTCGCTGGTAAGGGTAACAATATTTACGTAGTACTTTTGTATTTGATTCGAATCGTAAGCCACAAATGTAACATCGTTTTTCGATTGGGTTGTTGAACTTAAAATTATCATAAAAGGGTCGCCATGCCCTCCCGTATAATTGTTGTCAACCGACTTCGACTGGCTGTATTGAGCTACTAATATTGGTTTTTCGGAATATATCCTTTTGGGGTTATTGTAATAAAGTACAAACTCTTCAAACTCACCACGGTCTAAAAAAATTGGTGGGGAACCATCAATATAAATAATAGTGCTGTCTTTTGCAGCCATAACCCGATAACGATCTTGTTCTCTCGATTTTAAAGGCACGGCAAAATATTCGCGCCCCCAGGAATGAATAGGCGGAATTTGTTCGTAAAGATGATCCCAGGCATTAACACCAGACTCGGCAGGGATTGTAGTCGCCAGGGAGCCGGAAAAAAATGCAATGGGTTTATCGCTTAAAATATAACTGCCGGTTAAATCACCTTGCCCTGTTAAATTGTCAAAGTTCATCGATTGCACCTGGTAAACTTCACCTTTACTAAGCGTAACAATTATTGAATCGTTGGCGTTTACCAATTTGTCGGTAACTTTTGAAGGTATAATTATTACCCGTGTTGAATCTTCGGCTGCAACAACAAGAAATTGGCTGTTCCGACCGTTTCCGTAACTTCCGTCGTTTCTTTCATCTATTCGCGGATCAAAACAAATGGCAAAATATTCTTTACCAAGTGATTCGATGGGATAAATAACGGCTACATCGGCAGAGCTCCTGTCGTAATTTAAAGCATAAACGTTTACCGGGTTTTCAGAAACCAGCCTTATTCCTTTGTCTTGTATCTCCTCCGATCCGGTTGCTTCAACAAGTTCCCACGGGCTAATTCTTATTTGTACCGAATTGTTTCCCTGAACCAAATATTCCGATCCGTATTGGGTTTCCTGTGCTCCGGTAAATATTTTAAATTTTGTTGATTCACGTGCAGTAACCGTAATTTCTATGTAATGGTTATTACTATAATTGCGGCTCTCCATAAAACCAAACCAAAAGTCGGTTCCTTCGGTCGATTTTTTGCAGGGATCAGAAGTTCCCTGACTGAATAACGACAAATTAGCTCCAACAAAAAAGATAATTATAATTACTGTTTTTCTCAATTAACTGCCTTAAAGAATAGCGTCTAAAACTAATTAAAAAAATAAAAAAAACCGTACATTTTTTGTACGGTTTCATTTTGAATTTTATTATCAAAGTGCTATTTCAAATTTTTCGGTTTAATTTCAAGCATCAAATGATTTTTTGATATCACCTCATCTTTTCTTATATAAATTTTTACAATTTCCCCATCAAAAGGCATTCGGACCTGGTTTTGCATTTTCATAGCTTCAAGCAATAAAATTGTTTCACCTTCTTTTACTTTTTCCCCGGTTTTAATAAAAATGTCAATTATAGTTCCCGGAAGAAATGAATGTATTAAATTTTCATTTGGAGCCTCCCAGTTTATCCGTTCTTCGAATTTACGGGTGAAAGTGGTTTTATAAACAGCTCCCTGAACAATTAAGTTTTTGTATTTCTTTTCTTCTGACATGTTTATTTGATTTTAAAACGGTGGTAAGCCATGTTTTTTATTTGGAAGGAAAACACTTTTATTTTCAGAAACCTGAAGTGCATGTAAAATACGTGCGCGGGTTTGTTTTGGTTCAATAACCTCATCGATGTAGCCCTGTGCAGCTGCTACGTACGGATTTGCAAATTTTTCTTTGTATTCCTGAATTTTTTGCTGGCGCATTTCTTCTGGGTTTTCGGCTTCAGCAATTTCTTTTCGGAAAACAATATTTGCTGCACCTTCGGGACCCATTACGGCTATTTCGGCTGTTGGCCAGGCAAAAACAAAGTCGGCACGCAAATGGCGCGAATTCATTGCAATATATCCACCACCATAAGCTTTTCGTAATATTACAGTAACTTTTGGTACAGTAGCCTCGCTATATGCATATAATATTTTTGCCCCGTGACGAATTACCCCGGCATGTTCCTGATCAACTCCCGGCAAGTAACCAGGCATGTCTTCTAATGTAACAATCGGGATAAGGAATGCATCGCAATAACGGATAAACCGCGCAGCTTTATCAGAACTATCGGTGTCGAGGACACCAGCCAAAACCATGGGTTGGTTAGCAACAAAACCAACTGTTTCTCCTTCCATGCGGGCAAAACCTATGATTATATTTGGTGCAAAATGCTCCATAATTTCAAGGAATTCAGTCCCATCTGTAATACTTATAATAATATCGCGCATGTCGTATGGTATTCTTGGATCGACCGGAACAATATCTTCAATTTTTTTACCTTTTTTAGGTGGTTTCGATGGGTATGGCAGCGCTTTTCGAGAGTTGTTCCGCGGAATGTAGCTAATCAATGCTTTTATCTGGTCAAAACATTCCATTTCAGTTTCGGCATAAAAATGGGCATTTCCGGTAATTTCGGCATGAACACGCGCACCACCGAGTTCTTCCATCGATATCTCTTCGCCTAAAACCGATTTAATTACACTTGGCCCTGTAATAAACATTTTTGAAATGTTTTCGACAACAAAAACGAAATCGGTTAATGCCGGAGAATAAACTGCACCGCCGGCACATGGTCCCAATATTACCGAAATTTGAGGGATAACACCTGAAGCCAGTGTATTACGAAAGAAAATTTCGCCGTAACCTGCCAAAGAGTTTACACCCTCCTGGATGCGGGCACCACCTGAATCGTTTATGCCAATAAGCGGAACCCTCATTTTTAGGGCATGATCCATTATTTTGGTGATTTTACGAGCATGCATTAAACCAAGCGAACCACCGGCAACAGTAAAATCCTGGGCAAAAATACAAATGGGTTTATTATAAATTGTACCAGTGCCAATTATAACACCATCGCCGTGCAATACTTTAGATTCCATTCCAAAATCAGTTGCACTGTGTTCTGCAAACAAATCGTATTCGTGAAATGAATTTTTATCTAACAGGGCAAGAATACGTTCACGCGCCGTTAGTTTTCCCATTTTTGCCTGTTTCTCAATGGCTTTATCCCCACCACCTTTTTGTACTTCTTTTTTTCTTTTGCGAAGATCCAGAATGTTGCTTCTAAGTGACATAAAGTTTGTTTTAGTTTAAAAAACCTAAAAATAGATAGGTGAAATTTGTTTTGCACAATTACAATGCGCGTGCAAAAATATATTTTTTTTCCTATGCGTTTCTAAAAAACATTATTGAAGTACGTAATTTTCAAAACAATGATACATGAAAGTCGAATAATAGTACTTTTTGTTTGAAAAATTATAGTAAAAATGGCTGGTTGTGGGATCTGGAATTGATACAAATATTAGTTTCAAAGGTCAGTATTTGTTTAGTGCGGGATTAAAAGTACGAAACTTTCAAACACGCACGGAACCAATTCGTTTATTCAATATTTCATGTTTTCCGTCAAACCGTCAAAGACGAATTTGAGGAGTTGCAACAACGAACTGCGGTTGGATTACCCACTGAAACCCGCATTACATTTACATTTTGTTATGCCGTCGTGCTTTTCTATTTAAGACAATTAGGGAGCATTTCTAAAAATCCAAAACATTTATTATAATCCAATTCATAGAAATTAACACCAAGATTTATTGTCTCATAATATTTAGCTTGATTCTGTTTGTAATATTCTTCGGAAGGAATTTTCCAAAAATCTTGTCCGAGCTTTTCTGCTATAAACCATTTCTCAATTAATCTTGCAGCTCTTCCATTTCCATCTCTGAATGGATGGATATGAGCAAACCCAAGATGTATCAATGAAGCAAAGTAAAAAATTTCTCTTTCGTCCAAATCTTTATTTAATAATTCAGCTATTTCGGTAAAGAATAAATCCATTTTTTGAATTACAAATTCAGGTTCTACTGCTAAATATGCAATCCCTGATTTTCCAAAAACACCTACCTGCTCAATTCGATATTTGCCTCTTTTACTTTTAATTAAAAATGTTTCTGAGAAGATCTTATGACAGTTTAATAAATTCTTTTCTGTCAGTTTGTTTTTCTGTGCAAATCCGTAAGCATTAATTAGGTTTTCAATTTCTTTAATTTCTTTTCTCCTCTTAAATTTTTCTTTGCTTAATTCATAATTCATATATGAATTTAAGTCTATGCTATTACCTTCTATATTTGAAGAATATACTGCGGATGCTTTAGTCAAATATTCAAATCCTCCATTATCTTCTGAAAAATCAAATTTCTCTATCAATGTTGAAATTTGATTTCCAATCAAGTCAGAATATTGGACTAAATATTTTCTTTCTGTAACTCTCATTCATCTTGTATAATTCACATCAAAGATAATCATTTTAATAGTCGATTTCATTGAAAATACACGGTTTTTCAGCATGCGGCATAACGGTTTATGTAAGTGGAGTAGCGGATTAAAAGTGATGAACTTTCAAGCTCGCACGGAGCCAATTCGTTTATTCAAAATTTCAAATTTTTAGTCAAGTTGTCAAAGACGAATTTGCGGAGTTGCAACAACGAGCCACAGCTACGAAACCCGCTGAAACCCGCATTACATATGACACTTTGCTATAAGCTGGTTTTTATTCATTTCAATACTTCTTTGTCAATGAAACTATTAATTATATATTTTGACGTTTCAATATCATTTATGATTGGAATTTTAAATGTTTTTTCTTCTTTAACCACAAATTGTCTCCAAATTTCAAAAATTTTATTTGTGTCTGGAAATAAATTAATTAGAAACCCACCTGCAATAAACGAATAAAAATATGTATTTAATTTGTTGACTTCAACAATATTACATAAATAGTCATCGGTTAATCCATTGTTTAAGTAAAGGATAACAATTTCAAATTCTTTCAAAATAGCAGTATCTTTCTCTTTGAATAATTTATTAAGTTTAGACTCCAATTCCATTAATTTTACAATTGAAAATTCTGGTCTTTTAGAAATACTTGCTCTCCAAAACAGTGATGCAATAAAAGCTTTTAATTGAAAATAATCTAAAACTTCAATCTCTATAAATTCAGAACTTTTTAATTCAATTTTTTCTCCTCTTTCTTTAATTAACCCTGTAAACATCAATTTCCCAAAATCATCAAATTCTTTTAGTGTTATTGAATCACAGTCTTTGCATAGAATAGTGGAATCGTATAAACCAAGTGGTAATCCTTTTCTTAAAAATTCAATTTTTCCGCCAGTATTTCTAACGCCTCGTATACTACCTTGACCTTTTTTGTCAGAAGAATATAGACTCAAATCTTTGTATAAAAACTCTGGAAAGATGTAAGCTTTTATTAATTTTTTTCCCTTGTCACAAAGTTGGCATTTCATTTTTTCAAACTTGCTTATAATACCAATTGTACTTTGAAATGCCGCATGGCAATTTCGAAGTTTATAATGGTTAATGCCGATACTACAACAAAGGAGTATGCTGAGTAAAACGAAAGTATGCGACATTTGATTGTTAAATCGGTATAACTAACTAATAAGTATGCAAAATTGAGCCTGCTCTGAAAAGTCAGAACGCCCGTCATTTCGAGGATTTACCTAATTTTATTTGACATAAAAAGTGGATGGCCGAAATCCCAAAATACAATTAACAAATTTCAATTTTTAAATTTATCTTAAAGTCCTGTTTGTCAACAAACTAACGACCAATGATTTTTTCTGCTTCATCCTGCCCCTATCTTGCAGCCCAACGAAAAACAAATAATGCAATGATACTATAAAACAAGTTTGGGAACCACACAGCAACCACCGGGGGCGTTGTGCCGCTTATGGCAAAAACAGTGGACACCTGCATAAACAATATGTACGAAAAACTAAGTAATAACCCGAGCCCTAAATGCAGCCCTAGCCCGCCTTTTATTTTCCGCGATGCCAGGCCTGCACCAATTATGGTTAGAATAAATGCCGAAAATGGACCTGCAATCCTGCGGTGTTTTTCAATTTCCCATTCAATAGTATTTACACCACGCATTTTCATTTTATCAATTTCTCGTAATAATGCAGGTGTTTGAAATGTTTCCATCTCATTTTTAACTACTTTAAAATCTTCAGGCACCATATTTAAAGTTGTATCCATGTACAATCCTGTCTCAAATTCTTCGTGGGTTTCATAAATTTTCCTTTTCATATAATTATTTATGATCCACTTTTCTTTTTCTTTGTCCCATCGAACATTCTGAGCAGTTAATTTTTCAACTAGTTTAACACCCTCAAAACGTTCCATGGTGAAACGGTATCCAACATTACTTGCATTGATGCTTTGCATGTAAATATATACCCCTGGCTCAATTTGTTGATGAATGTTTCGTTCGGTAATCACTCGGTTGTTGTCGATGTATTTATGCCTGAATCCATTGAGTGTTTTATTTGCGGGCGGGATAATAAAGTTTCCAAGCGAATACGAAAGGATTGCCAGTATAAAAGCAGAAACCAAATATGGGCGCATTAATCTGTTGTACGATACACCGCTACTTAAAATGGCAATTATTTCGGTGTTGTATGCCATTTTTGAAGTGAAATAAATAACGGCAATAAATGTAAAAAGCGGGCTAAAAAGATTTGTAAAATAAGGGATAAAATTCATGTAATAATCAAAAACAATATCCCTTCCCGGAATATCTTTTGAAATAAACTCATCGAGATTTTCAGAAATATCGAAAACCACAGAAATGCTTATAATCAGTGCAATAGCATAAAAAAACGTACCAAGGAATTTTTTGGTAATATAAATATCTATGGTCCTGTACCACTTCATCGCTGTTACAATTTTTCTTTTAATTTAATTACCATTTCTTTTTTCCAATTCAAAAAACTTCCATCAATAATTTTCTGCCGTGCAGTTTTTACCAGCCATAAATAAAACGCCAGGTTGTGCTGGCTTGCAATCTGGGCACCGAGCATCTCTTTAGAAATTATTAAATGCCGAAGATATGCTTTTGAATACTGGTCAACAAAAGAAATCCCATTTTCGTCGATTGCCGAATGATCGTTTTCCCATTTTTTATTTCTGATATTAATGGTCCCTTCGCTGGTAAAAAGCATCCCATTCCTTCCGTTTCGGGTTGGCATTACACAATCAAACATATCAACACCGCGATCAATCGATTCCAAAATATTTACCGGGGTGCCGACCCCCATTAAATAGCGTGGCTTATTTAGTGGCAAATCGGCCGTAACGACCTCGGTCATTTCGTACATAATTTCTTCAGTCTCACCAACCGAAAGACCACCAATTGCATAACCGCCTGCATCGAAAGTTTTTACATGGTTAACCGCAATTTTCCGCAATTCGGCAAAAGTACTGCCTTGCACAATAGGAAACAAAGTTTGTTCATACCCATATTTTGATCCTGTTTTGTTAAATTGCACAAAACATCTATCGAGCCAGCGCTGTGTTAATTCCAGCGACTTTTTTGAATAATCAAAATCGGCATCGCCAGGTGTACATTCATCGAATGCCATTATAATGTCTGCACCAATAGAACGTTGGATATCAATCACCTTTTCGGGCGTAAACATGTGGTACGAACCATCGATGTGCGACTGGAAACGGGCACCCTCCTCACTTAATTTTCGGATATCGCCAAGCGAAAAAACCTGGTACCCGCCACTGTCGGTTAAAATTGGGCCTTCCCAGCGGTTAAATTTGTGCAGGCCACCCGCAGATTCAATAACCTGAATTCCGGGGCGTAAATATAAATGGTAAGTATTCCCTAAAATTATTTGTGCCTGGATATCTTCTGCAATATCTCGGGTATGGATCCCTTTGACTGAGCCCGCTGTCCCAACCGGCATAAAAATCGGGGTTTCTATTTTCCCGTGACCGGTTGTTAAAACACCTGCCCTTGCCCTCGAATCATCAGAAGTTGCAATTAATTCAAATTTCATTCCCCGTTTTTTAAGGGTTCAAATATAGCTATTATACTTTAATTGAAATGTTGGCCTTTCAAAGGAAACCTGTTAATTAATTCTAATAATATTAAATGCCAGTGCTGAATTTATCTTTTCAGTTTGTTTTGTTTCTTTTCATTTATACTGCTTTTGAATTTCATAAAATAGCAGATGAAATTCCCATTAAAACGTCTTCCGAATTTCTAATGGACAAGTCGTCTAAATGAAAAATACAATACCGTAATTTTAAAATTCAAAATCAACACAATCTTTAATTGAAAATGAAAATGATTTTAAAGTTATAAAAATTTTGAAATTGTAGCGAATGTTTCCACTTTTGAAGCTGCAAACCAATTTATTTTATTAAAATCATGGATGATTGAAACTGTTAAAAATACACTTTTAAATACTACCATTTTCGGGCTTTTTTTGCTCGTGGGTTTTGTTGCACTTTTTATACTGCGATTAATTTACCTTTTTGTTTTTACCGGAAAGATTTTGTTGCGCAGAAATAATAAGACGGTTGAAAAAAGCAACATCCCAATTTCATTATTGATGACAGTACGAAACGAAGAATCCAAATTAAAAGATAATCTTCCAAAGATCCTGGAAATTGAGAATAGTGAATTTGAAATAGTTGTCATCGACGATTTTTCGCATGACAGTTCACTTACTGTTTTGGGTTTGTTGAGAGAAAAAAATAAAAAACTAATTGTATCTTCATTAAGCCAGGAGACCCGTTTTTCAAATAAGCTGGCCCTAAACATAGCACTTAAAGCAGCAAAAAACGAATGGGCAATGGTTGTTCCGGTTTCGGTTTCTGATTTTGAAACTGACTGGCTTCCAACAATTACAGGGCATTTAGACAAAACGCAGATATTGATAAATTATTCAAACATAAAAAATACAGGGACAGTTTTTAACCACCTTTTCCGGATCGAAAGTTTTCTTCAACAAGTTAAAAGTAATGGGTTTGTTTTAAACGGGTTTCCTTTTGTTTATTCCGACGAAAATGTAGCCTTTAAAAAAGAGAAGTATTTTGAAATGGGCGGTTTTGGGCAAAAAATAAACGAACCTTTTGCCAATCTCGAATTACTCATAAATACTTTTATCAAAAAAAAATCGACTAAAATTTGTTTTAAAAAAGAAAGCGCAATCCACAAGAAAGAATTAGTTAATAAAACCGATTATTTTGAATTGCTAAAGAAGAGTTTCAGGATCGAGAAACACCTTTTTTTTTCAAAAAGAATTGTTTTGTTTATTGAAGAATTTACCCATTTGCTTTTCCTTCCTGCAATAATTTTGGTCATTGTTTTTCTCACTGAACTTTGGTTTATAATTGGCGTGCTTATTAGTTTAATAATCATTGCGCATTTGCTTATCATAAAAATCATATTAAATCGTTTGTGCGAACGTAAAATATTTATATCTTCGTTAGTTTACGGTTTAGTAATACCCTATTTTAAATTCTTTTACCGTTGGCATTTTAACCAAAAAAGCCGCAAACAAAAATGGAGGAGCAAAGTTTAAAACTATCGGAAAAAGCGCGTCAGGATTATTCGCTGGTCAAGTTGGCTATAGCAGGCGACGAAAAAGCTTTTGCACGATTATTAAGTCGCTACAAAGATTCCATCTATTTTATGCTCCTGAAAATGGTAAATAACCGAAGCGATGCAGAAGATTTAACGCTCGAAGCTTTCGGGAAAGCCTTTAAAAATATCCATCAATATTCGCCTACCTACGCTTTTAGTACCTGGCTTTTTAAAATCGCGTCGAATAATTGCATCGATTTTTTACGAAGGAAAAAAGGTGTGATTATTTCGTTAGAAAGCAATAACGATCAGGAAGTTAACAATGAGCAGGTTAAATTAAAATCGAAGGAACTCAATCCAGAGGAGCGCCTAATCAGGATGCAAAAAGCCATTTTGTTGCGGAGGGTTGTGCGGAGGTTAAAACCACGCTACCAGTCCCTTGTCGAATTGCGATATTTTCGCGAATTTTCGTACGAAGAAATTGCAAACGAATTGAGCCTACCACTTGGTACAGTAAAAGCCCAATTGTTCAGGGCGCGCGAAATGCTTTTTAAAATGATTGACAATTCTGAAATTGGTGAAAAAGATTAACCTTGTCGATGAAAATTGTCCTGAAATATTTTCCAAAATTAAATTCTGCACAAATTGAACTTTTTAAAAAGTTAGGACCTTTGTATGCCGAATGGAACGCTCAAATAAACGTAATCTCAAGGAAAGACTTTTCTGAATTGTACGAAAGGCATATTTTGCACTCGCTGTCAATTGCAAAATTTATTCAGTTTAATCCTGGTACAGCAGTTCTCGATGTTGGTACCGGTGGCGGTTTCCCGGGAATTCCACTGGCCATTTTCTTTCCTGAAGTTCAGTTTCATTTAGTAGATTCGATTGGCAAAAAAATAAAAGTTGTAAATGAAATTTCAAATTCGTTGGGGATTAAAAATGTAATCGCGGAACAGATCAGGGCCGAGCAATTAAATGGGAAATATGATTTTGTGGTTAGCCGGGCAGTTACCCAACTGCCCGAATTTGTTAAATGGGTAAGAAAAAATATTTCAGGCAAACAAAAAAATGCTATCCCCAACGGTATTCTTTATTTAAAAGGTGGCGAACTCGAAGCCGAAATTAAAACTTATGGAAAAAGGGTATTTGTCCAGGATTTATCGGAATATTTTGAAGAAGGGTTTTTTGAAACGAAAAAACTGGTGCATTTGGCTTTATAACAGACAAGCAAATTTATTCTGTTCCTGACAAAGTTTGTCCTGAGTATGAATAATAAAGAATTATAGATTCTCTCCCTCAGGATTATTTAATATGAATTTTAAAGAAAATTTTTGGCAATATTTGCATGCAATTAGTGGTATTCTTCTTTTTGCATCAAATTATTTTTTTGAAACAACAGAGTTCTTTTACAGCTTTAGTTTTGTTGTAATGTTGAGCGGATTTGCTGTTCTTTTTGGTTTAATTATGAAGAATAAAAACAAACGATAAATCTTGATAATTTATAGTTTTCGATTAATAATAATACTAGCTTTTTATCAATTTTTTTATAAAGCGAAAACAGAAGAGTTTAACTTCTTAAAATTTAAAAGCAAACTATCGAACATCGCAATTAGAGTTTTACGTTATTATAAAATTATGTTTATGAAACCTAAAATTTATTTTCAAGTAGCTAGTTCAGGATTGTTTTTAGCCGCCTTATTATTATTTGAGTACTCAGACCTTTCATTTGTTTCGAATAATAAAACGTACATATTCTTGTTTGTGTCGATTCTATTATGGTTTATACCTGGTTTCCTTTTACCTATGAAAAGTATAAAAAAAAGAATCATCTATAGTAATATATTAATTACTTTTTTAGTGCTCTTTTCGTTGCTGAATTTAGCTTTAATATTTAAAAATCCATCCAACCTTAAGCCATATGGATGGATTTTTGTTTCTTCTTGTTTTATAGTAAGTATTTTAATGAACAAGAGAGCCAGTGTAAAAAAGTTTAAGGGAGATTAACCTTTTTCGCCGTAAGTTTAAACTGTAAAACTAAAATTTAATATGATTAAGAATAAAAGTAATTGTTACTAAAAAAGGCTGTCATTTCTGACAGCCCCTAAAAAATCCCAAACCAACTAAACACTTTCACTAATCTACCTCTTCCAAACACTTTTGTTAATCATCCACGACTCAAATAACAACTCGTTTTCTGTTTCTGTTTTCAAATATTCTATGCTGTTTATTATCCATGTTTTTGTATCAACCATCCAACTTTCAAGAGTCAGTTTTTCATCTTCGATATCAAAAAAGTAAAAAGTGTTTTCCGCTGCTTCCCAACAATTTTCATTAACCATCCAATCTTCCATTTCCAGGGCAGGTTCTTCTATAATTTCAAGGCTTAATGCACTAATTTCGGTTCCTTTTGCACTTACATTTCCGACTAACATTATTAAAGCGAATATTGCGCTTACCATTAATTGATTAATTTTTGTTTTCATAATTTCTATTGTTTTATTTACCTGTTTTTAAATTTTGTTTTCGTTTAAATAGACCGTTTACGTGTACAAAGGTTACACGCCTATTTGTTAAAAAGTATATAAACTTTGTTAATGAAATCTTAAGGTCGGTGAACAACGGAAACTATCGGTAAATAAAAACACCCTTAGGTAGTAAATTTTCAGGATTTGTCGGTAAATGGCGAAAAATACCAAATACGGCCGAGCCACTGCCCGACATTGAAGAATAAAGTGCCCCCAAATTATATAGCGTTTCTTTTATTTCTTTTATTTCGGGATACACCGGGAAAACGCTTTGTTCAAAATCATTTGTTACCAGGTCTTTCCACAATTCAATAGGTGCTTTTTCAATTTCATTTAAATTGAATTTAGGTTTTGAAGGAACAACATTTTTGTACGCTTCACCCGTACTTACTGAAATCCGGGGTTTAACAATTAAAATCTCAAACCCGGAAAGATCAAGGTTAATACTATTTAAGCGATCTCCAATCCCGCTTGCAAAAGCTGGTTTGTTTTCAATAAAAAATGGACAATCGGCACCAATTTGAGAAGCATATTTTTTTAATTGTTTTGTATTTATTGTGAGGTTAAAATATGCATTCAGCATTTTCAATAAAAAAGCAGCATCTGAAGAACCGCCTCCCAATCCGGCGCCAAATGGTATAATTTTATGCAGATGAAATTTTACGGGTGGCAAATCAAAATCGTTTTTTAACAAACGGTAGGCTCTTAAAATCAGGTTTTCACTAAGTGGGCCTTCAATTTGAATCCCCGAAATTGAAAGTTCCGGTTTGTCAGAATCAACAATTTCCAAAATGTCGGCCAGTTTTACAGGATAAAATATGGTCTCCAGATTATGGTATCCGTCAGCTCTTTTGGAAACGACATTCAACCCAATATTTATTTTCGCATTCGGAAAAGAGATCATTAGTGTAAAAATAGTTACTTAGTTGGTTTTACTTCAAACCTCCTGTCAAAAAACAGATTCAGTTTCATTTTCAATACCAGTTAAAAAATACTTTTTATCACAATTATCATGTTAGTCCTGATTAAAAAATTCATATTCTTCGGGGGAGCCGCAATTACAAATCAGGTGACGATCGCCCCAGGCATTATCAACCCTGCCAACTGGAACCCAGAATTTATTTTCTTTTATCCATTGCAAAGGGTAAGCAGCTTTTTGACGCGAGTAGCCATGTTCCCAATTATCGGAACTCACATTTTCTGCCGTGTGGGGTGCATTTTTTAACACGTTATCTACTTTGTCCGCTTTCCCTGTTTCCACTTCCTTAATCTCTTCAAAAATTAAATTTAATGCATCGATAAAACGATCCAGTTCTTGTTTCGATTCACTTTCGGTAGGCTCAACCATTAAAGTACCGTGTACCGGAAACGATAAAGTAGGTGCATGAAAACCGTAATCCATCAAACGTTTGGCAATATCACTTTCAGTAATTCCTGAACTTGTTTTTAAATGCCTGCACTCCAAAATCATTTCATGTGCCACTCGGCCATTTTCTCCTGAATACAAAATGCCGTAATTTTTTTCGAGGGCTTTGGCAATATAATTAGCATTTAAAATGGCAATTTCGGTAGCTTCGGTTAAGCCTTTCGCTCCCATCATTTTAATATAACCATAAGTAATTGGTAAAACCGAAGCACTCCCCCAGGGAGCAGCAGAAACGGCATTAATTCCAACATGTCCGTTATTCATTATTGGGTGAGATGGTAAAAATTCCACCAAATGTTCGGCAACGGCAATTGGTCCCACTCCCGGTCCGCCCCCGCCATGAGGGATAGCAAAAGTTTTATGGAGATTCAAATGACAAACATCGGCTCCAATAATTTGCGGGTTTGTTAGCCCCACTTGTGCATTCATATTTGCCCCGTCCATGTAAACCTGTCCACCGTTTTGGTGAATTATTTCACATATTTCCTTAATTGACGATTCAAAAACACCGTGAGTAGAAGGATAAGTAACCATCAAAGAAGAAAGGACGTTTTTATATTCCACTGCTTTTTTATGAACATCATCCAGATCGATATTTCCTTTTTCGTCGCAAGCAACCACAACTACTTTCATACCGGCCATAACAGCACTTGCAGGGTTTGTTCCATGAGCCGATGATGGAATCAAAACCACGTTTCTTTGTCCTTCCCCCTTGCTTTTTTGGTATTCGCTGATTACCATTAATCCGGCATATTCTCCTGCAGCCCCGGAATTTGGCATCAGGCTCACATCGGCCATTCCGGTAATTTCCGATAAATCGCGGCGTAGTTCTTCCATCATTTCGTGATATCCTCGGGCCTGGTTTTTGGGCACAAAAGGATGTATTCCATTAAACTCAATCCAACTTAACGGAAGCATTTCGGTAGCCGCATTTAATTTCATGGTACACGATCCCAGCGAAATCATTGAATGGGTAAGTGAAATATCTTTATGTTCAAGTCTTTTTATGTAACGAAGCATTTCAGTTTCCGACCGGTATTTATTAAATACCTCCTGATTCATAAACTTAGTTTTCCGAGCATATTCCTCATTTACAGAAAATCCGACCGGGTACTCATAAACTGTTGACCACCTTTTGTTTGCAGCCCTTGCAAACACTTCAATAATCCAGGTGATATCTTCCCGGTTTGTAGTTTCGTCGATACTAATTCCAACATCGCCATTTTTTGAATACCAAAAATTCATTTCCAACTCATGCGAAAGCCATTCAATATCTTCACGTTTTACATGTTTTGGAAGCTCAAAACGAATCGTATCAAAATAATTCCGGTTTAATTGTTTGTAGCCAAGTTTTTCGATTTCCACCGAAAGAAAAGCAGCAATATTGTGCGCTCTTTCAGCAATCATTTTTATTCCTTCTGGGCCGTGATAAACCCCAAAGAATCCTGCCATTGTAGCCAGCAGTGCCTGTGCGGTGCAAATATTTGAAGTTGCTTTTTCGCGTTTAATATGTTGCTCGCGGGTTTGCAGTGCCATTCGTAATGCCCGGTTTCCATGTATATCTTTAGTTATACCAATTATTCTTCCTGGCATGCTTCTTTTATAGGCTTCCTTGGCTGCAAAAAAGGCTGCATGAGGTCCGCCATATCCCATTGGGACACCAAATCGCTGACTACTTCCAAAAACAATATCGGCGTCCCAATCACCGGGAGGGACTAAAATGGCCAAGGACAACAAGTCGGCGGCAACAGCAACTTTTATTTCTTTTTCGTGAGCTTCCTTTACCAACTCTGAATAATTGATAATTTCGCCATCGGAATTGGGATATTGGATCAAAACCCCAAACACATCATCAGAAAATTCAAATTTGTTTTTAGCCTTGATTTTTAATTTAATGCCTAATGGAGTTGCCCTGGTTTTAAGGACATCGTGAGTTTGCACCCACATTTTTTCATCGACTAAAACCACATTTACCCCGTTTTTTACCATTTTGCGCGACCGTAAATTATACATCATAACCATTGCTTCTGCTGCAGCTGTTGCTTCATCGAGAAGTGAAGAATTGGCAATTTCCATCCCGGTGAGCTCGCAAACCAAAGTTTGGAAATTTAAGAGTGCCTCTAACCTGCCCTGCGAAATTTCGGCCTGGTATGGCGTATAAGAAGTGTACCAGGCGGGATTTTCCAACACGTTGCGTAAAATTACAGCCGGGGTAATAGTATCGTAATATCCCTTTCCGATGTAGGTGTTAAAAACCTTGTTTTTAGCTGCCAGATTTAAAATCTTGCGGTAATATTTGCGTTCTGAAATCCCATCTTTCAATTTCAAAGGCTCTTTTAACCTGATATCTGAAGGGACAGTTTGTTTAATTAGTTCTTCCAAAGTTGAAACACCAACAGCTTCAAGCATTTCATTTATTTCAGTTTTTCTGGGTCCAATGTGGCGGGTTATAAAACTATTGTGAGGCATGTTTTTTATTTAATAAATTATTTTACAAGTATAAAGTTTGCCTTGAAATGAAAAAATGATTTTAAACCAATATAAAGTTAAAAGTCTATAGTTAAAAGTTTTTAGGTTAAAAAAGGATTGGTGGATTTTTCAAATCCCAATGTAGTTTCCGGGCCGTGGCCACAAAAAACCTTTGTATTACCAGGAAGTTGAAACAGTTTATTTTTTATGTTTGAAATTAAGGTTTCGTGATCCCCTCCCGGCAGATCAGACCGGCCAATACTTCCATAAAAAAGCACATCGCCAGCTATCAGGAAATTATTCTCGTTATTGTAAAATACAATATGCCCGGGTGAGTGGCCTGGAATGTGAATAATCTCCAAAAGAGAATCCCCAAACGTCAAAGTTTCTTTTTCATTTAAAAAATAATCGATGGGTGCAACCGGTTTCATATCAAATCCAAACATTTGTCCCTGTTCGCTTGCTTTATTTATCCAAAATGCATCGTCGGCATGCGCACAAAGAGGAATTTTATACTCATTACGAATAAACTCAACACCCATAATATGATCGAAATGACAATGCGTATTTATAATTTTTATAGGTTTTAGTTTATTATCAGCAATATATTCTTTTATTTCCCTTCGTTCTTCGCGATAAAAAAATCCGGGATCCACAAACACACATTCACCCGATTCGTCGGATAAAACAAAAGAATTTTCCCGCAAAGGATTAACTTCAAATTTTTCAACTTTTATCATAATTTAAAAATTTACGGTCCCTTTTAACAAAGGAACAAAAACAAACCCACCATGTTTTTCAGTTTTGAATTCTTTATCAGAAAGGCGAATTATCACTTTCATTTCCTGGCGTTTTTCGTTGCCGACAGGAATTACCAAACGCCCGCCAATTTTTAGCTGTTGCATTAAATCTTCAGGAATATCAGTGGCCCCGGCAGTTACCAATATTTTATCGAAAGGTGCAAAATTTGGCAGCCCTTTATAACCATCGCCAAAAAAACAAGCGGGGTGATACCCGATTTCAGGAAGAAAAAATTGTACTTTTTGGTAAAGTTCTTTTTGTCGTTCGATGGTAAAAACCCTTGCTCCCATTTCAACTAACACTGCCGCCTGGTATCCGGAACCGGTGCCGATTTCAAGAATTTTGTCATTTCTTTTTATTTGAAGAAGTTGTGTCTGAAAAGCAACAGTAAAAGGTTGCGAAATAGTTTGCCCTGCCCCAATGGGAAAAGCCTGATCTTTATATGCAAAATTTATAAAAGTACTTTCCATAAAAAGATGCCTTGGAACCTTTCTGATAGCTTCAAGAATCTGTTCGTCGCGTATCCCTTTTATTTTTAACCCTTCAGCCAGTTTTTTCCGCATTCCCTGATGGCGAAGATTGTCGTTTATTGCCATTCATAAAAATTATTGGACTAAATTAATCTAAATCGAATTGATTTCAATTTAAAGTTTCATATTTCAATATTAACATTTAACGTTGATAAATTGTACCATTGAAAATTAAAAGGCTTGCAATTGAATTTTATATTTGTAAAATGTTGAACATTGGACTAATAGGAAATACTGAAATCCTTCAACCTTACGTAAAGAGGATTCAAAAAAACAAGAAGATTAATATTATTGGCAAATCCTCGGTAGGCAGCAACGATCAATTAAATAGTTTTCATTTTTCGATCCCTGAATTTAACCGGGTTGAACTAATAGAACGAGCTGATATTATTTTAATCGACAATTCTTCACTGCTCCCATTTCGTTTGTTATGCGATATTGTTAAAAAATCGAAACACATTTTTACAACCGAATATTTAAATTTAAGCATCGAAGAATGTTCACAATTGGTTAAATTGGCAAACGAAGCCGGATCTGTTATCCAGGTAAGTAACCCATTTTATTTTATACCGGCAATGCTTTGGCTGAATGAAAATATTTCAAGCCCAAGTTTTATAGATGTGTCGCACTTCCCCGCTAGTCCTAAAATCGGCAATAATACATTGCTGCCTTTGTTATTAATGTTTCTTGACCTAACCGGGATCAACCCTAAAAAAATAGGTGCAGTTTTGTTTCGGTCAGGCCAAAAAGAATCAGATTTTATCAATGTCCGTCTGGAATTTGGAGATGCATCGGTTGTAAATTTAAATTACGGCACAATAGAATCTTTAAATGAATTCAAAATAAAAGCCTACTCTCCAAACCAGTTTGTAACCATCGATTTTGTTAACAAATCGTTTACGTGTAATAACAAAGCTATTGATTTAACAAACTATCCTCCTGAAAGTGAATTCGATATTTTTATTGATACCATTATCAATAAAACAAAAATTATCAGTAGCATTGAAGATTATTATTTTGCCCTTCGGACTATTCAAAAAATCGATAAAAAGATAAGCCAGTTTTCTTCGCTGTAATTAATTACAAAAAATTACTTTTGCCGCAATATTTTTTTATGGCACGCGTTTAACGTAAGCTAATGCAATTATACCAGACTTAAGCGGCAAAAATGAATAAAAAGGGGCAGGTAGCCAAATACCTGATTTTCGATTTTTTAGCTTCGGCAATTAGCTGGACTGTTTTTTTTATTTACAGAAAAGCAGTTATTGAACCACAGCTTTTTGGCATTGACATTCCGATTGAATTTACAAGCCGTTATTATTTAGGGCTATTTTTAATTCCGGTTTTTTGGATTCTGTTTTACTATATTACAGGATATTATAAAAATATTTTCCGCCGGTCGCGTTTACTCGAACTCGGACAAACCTTTTCGACATCTGTGGCCGGTGTTATTGTAATATTCTTTGCCCTTATTCTCGACGATTTTATTCATTCTTACAAAAACTATTATCAACTCTTTTTTACCCTTTTGGTTTTACATTTTTCCTTAACTTATTTTTTCAGGCTAATATTAACCACACGTACCATCCATCGAATCCACAACCGGAAATTAGGGTTTAACACACTTCTTATCGGCAGCACAGAAAATGCACTGAAAATATACAACGACATGACCAGGCAAGTGCGTCCTGCCGGAAATTTATTTGTAGGATTTGTGAGTGTTGAAAACAACAACGATGCTTTGTTGAGTCAATTTATCCCAAAATTGGGAAACCTTAAAAACTTAACCGAAATTATTGAAAAACAACAAATCGAAGAAGTAATAATTGCACTTGAAACGGTTGAACACGAGAAACTGAGTGAAATCCTAACTATTGTTGAAAACCGTCAGATCACTATTTGGGGCATCCCCGATTTATACGATTTCCTATCGGGCACGGTAAAGATTAATACCATTTATAGTAGTCCACTAATTAAAATTTCAAACGGGTTAATGTCGGGCTGGCAGGAAAATACAAAACGTTTGCTTGATGTTTTGTTTTCGTTAATTGCAATAATTTTCCTTTTCCCAGTTTTTATTTCGTTGGCAATAATTATAAAAATCACTTCAAAAGGACGAATAATTTACAAACAAGAAAGAATAGGACGTTTTGGGAAACCATTTAACATCTACAAATTACGCAGTATGATAGTTGATGCCGAAAACGGTACACCTGCTCTTTCAAGCACCGATGATGGACGGATTACAAAAATCGGCAAATTCCTCCGCAAAACCCATCTCGACGAAATCCCACAATTTTTTAATGTAATTGTTGGCGACATGGCTTTGGTTGGGCCACGCCCTGAAAGGAAATATTACATCGACAAAATAGTTAAACGGGCACCCCATTACACGCATTTACATAAACTAAGACCTGGAATTACTTCGTGGGGGCAGGTAAAATACGGCTACGCTTCTAATGTTGACGAAATGCTCGAAAGGCTCCCTTACGACATGATGTACCTTAAAAATATTTCGTTGTACATCGACTTTAAAATTATGATTTACACTCTGATGGTGAGTTTTAAAGGAAACGGGAAATAAAATATTATTTGTCATTTAAAGGGTTCACCAAATTTTATAGGCATATTGAGATAGTGACAGAAATCCCAAAATACAATTTTCAAATTTCAAATAATACCAATTGTACTTTGAAATGCCGCATGGCAATTTCGAAGTTTATAATGGTTAATGCCGATACTACAACAAAGGAGTATGCAGAGTAAAACGAAAGCATGCGACATTTGATTGTTAAATCGGTATAAATCCCAATTAAATAAAATTCCAAATTTTTCGGAATGGATTTGTTTTGAAAATTTGATTTTAGGATTTATCCGTCACCGTCCGAAAATGCAATTAATTTATAATTTGATGTTTCGTAATTCGTTATAAAGCAACGTGCTACAAAAATCTATTGCAGGTAGAAGTATCTTGTTGAATAATCATTCTGTTAATCAGGCAATCCCTCAATCCATCAGTCCTTTATTCAATCATTGCTTTTCAGAGATATCCCATTTCAATTAAAGTAACTATCTCTTCTAAAACCCGATCTTCGCCCGTAGGATCGTATTCTGTTTTTAAGTTGTTTTTAAAAATACGGGCAATCCCCTGCCAAAACACAGCACTTACATCGCCCCTAAAATCTTTTATTAAACTGTACGATGTTCGTTTGGTTTCGCGATCAATTAGTTTTATTAATATCTTCCCATCAGAAATCGACCATTTTTTTAATTTCTCTTTGTGTTCTGCGAGTAACTCTTTTTCTAACTTTTTCATTAATCTCCGCCGATCTCTCTGTTCTACTAAAGCTGAATATTCAGGTTCGTATTTTTCAAGTAGCTTTCGTGCTTCCACGGCCAAAGGATAAACCTTTTTTACTTTATTGATGTATCTCGAATATCTTTTTTCCTGTCTTCTGTTTTTAAAATCCTTTCGCGGGAACACCCAAATTTCATTCAAATTTTTATAAATTATTGTGTCTCCTCCTTCGATAAAACCCAAGGTAAAATCGCTTGTATCCCTCTCTTGCGATTTTAACTCAAAAATAAAGGGCACAACAAAAACGAGTATAAAAATTACTTTTTTCAATGCTTCAATTTTAGCAATATAAAAGTAGAACGAATAATCGCTTTTACAATTATCGCAAGTGCAAAATTTATATCTTTGAAATTGGTTTTTCGCAATAATATTTTTTTAATGAAAACTTGTATTAATTCTGAAATTGGAAAACTGGAAGGTGTAATAATTCATACACCTGGCCCGGAAGTAGAAAATATGACTCCCGAAAATGCGGAACGAGCGTTATACAGCGACATCCTCAACCTTTCAATTGCATCGAAAGAATACGCTCAAATGGCCGGTGTTTTAAAAACGCTGACGCCCGTTTTTGAAGTAAAAAAACTGCTCACAGAAATTATTGGCGATAAAAACACAAAATTGGGTTTGTTAAAAGAAATTTGCAGGGTTGAAGGAATTTGCGGAATGGAAAATGATCTTTTGCGAAACAGCGCAAGCGATTTAGCAAATTTATTAGTTGAAGGTGTTGTACTCGAAAAAAACAACCTTACAAATTACCTCGCCAACGAAAGGTTTTTGTTACGTCCTTTACATAATTTGTTTTTTACCCGCGATTCGGCCATGGGAATGAACAATAACATGTTGATTGGGAAAATGGCCAACCCTGTCCGCGAAAGGGAAACATTAATAATGGATTCGATTTTTAACAAACACCCAGCTTTTGAAACTACAACAATCAATCCTTCAAAACCTGTTAGTAAAATTGAAAGGACTTTACAATCAACCATCGAAGGTGGTGATTTTCAGGTGGCGCGAAACGATGTTTTTGTTATTGGAACCGGAGTCCGGACCAGTACGCAGGGAATTGATTTTATTATCGAAAATTTAAAACAAATTAAAACCGGGCCGCACCATATTATAGTCCAGGAACTGCCATCAAACCCTGAATCGTTTATTCACCTCGACATGGTTTTTACTTTTCTTGACACGGATTCATGTATGGTTTACGAGCCAGTAATTTATAAAATGAACCGTTTTCGTACTATTCATATTCATATTGAAAATAAAAAGGTTAAAAAAATAGAGGAGCAACCAAACATTCCAACAGCCTTAAGAAAACTAGGGATAGATTTAAAACCTATTTTTTGTGGTGGGGAAAACGATCCCTGGATTCAGGAACGCGAACAATGGCACAGTGGAGCTAACTTTTTTGCCTTCGAACCGGGAAAAGTAATTGGTTACCAAAGGAATATTTATACGGTTGAAGAACTCAATAAAAATGGTTTCGAAGTTCTAAAAGCCACAGATGTGATTGAAAGAAAAGTATCGCCCAATGATTTTAAAAAATGTGTTGTCACCATTGCCGGATCAGAACTTTCGCGCGGTGGTGGTGGCGCACGCTGCATGACAATGCCAGTAAGGAGGGCTGAAGTAAAATAAAATTCAAATAAACCATAAACTAAATCAACTAAAATGACTAAACAAATTAAACCACCAGTCTGGCTTTTTACCTTTGTTCGAATAGTAATAGGTTGGCATTTTCTTTACGAAGGATTGGTAAAACTTTTTATTCCGGGATGGACTGCCGCTCCATTTCTTTTGGAATCGACCTGGATTTTCTCGGGCATTTTTAAAGCGCTTGCCTCCAATCCCGAAATGTTAATGGTGGTAAACTTTATTAATGTCTGGGGCCTGATACTTATTGGGCTAGGACTCTTTGTTGGTTTGTTTACACGTATTTCAGCCATTTCGGGTGCTGCACTTTTGTTTCTGTATTTTGTTGCACAACCTCCTTTTATTGGTTTAATACTGAACGGGAATGTTGAAGGCAATTATATCTGGGTAAATAAAAATCTAATCGAAATTATTACGCTGATTTTATTATTCAAACTACCCCGAAAATGGCTTTTCAGTTTCGATAACCTTTTAATTGAATGGAAAAAGAAAAAAAAATCAGGTAAAAAATCTGGTGCAATTGAGGTTCCAAAAAATGATAATCCCGAATTTTCAGATTTGCCGGCCCTCGACAGAAGACGGGTTATTAAAAATCTAATTTCGGTTCCAATCCTTGGAGGTTTTTCGTATGCCGTGTTAAAAAACTTTGGATATGAGAGTTACGAAGAAAAAAGCCTTAAAATTGATGGAATTACTTCAGCTTCGGTGAAATCAAGGAATTTTGCAGGATTGAGTGAATTGAAAGAAAAAGCTCCAAAAGGGAAAATTGGGAATCTGGAAATAAGCCGGATAATTTGCGGAGGAAATTTAATTGCAGGTTTTGCTCATTCAAGAGATCTTATTTATGTTTCTCAACTGCTGAAAACCTATTTCACAAATGAAAAAATATGGGAGACATTTCGCCTTTGCGAGGCAACTGGTATTAATACTGCAATTGTTCGTACCGCTTCGGATACGATTAAGGTAATGAACCGGTATTGGAAACTGGGAGGAAATATTCAGTGGCTTGCACAAACTTATCCGAAAGACGATGATGTAATAAGCAATCCGCAGTGGGCAATTGATTCCGGTGCATCGGCAGTTTATATCCAGGGGAATATTGCCGACCGTTGGTTAAGTGCAGGCCGCCTCGATTTATTCGAAAAATGGATTTCACATTTTCATGGAAAAGGAGTACCGGTTGGAATTGGTGCACACGAATTGGATGTGGTAAAAGCAATGGAAGAAAATGGTTTCCCGGTTGAGTTTTATATGAAAACTTTGCATCCGCATAATTACTGGTCGTACCAATCGGACGAACCAAAACCAAATGTTATTGCAAATCGCCAGGATAATTATTGGAGCCGCACACCAGAAGATACAATCGCTTACATGAACAGTGTTAACAAGCCCTGGATAGCATTTAAAGTTTTAGCCGCCGGTGCATTAAAACCAAAAGAAGGATTTAAATATGCTTTTGAAAACGGGGCCGATTTTGCCTGCGTTGGAATGTTCGATTACCAGGTGGTTGAAGATGTTAATATTCTTACAGATACTTTAAAAAATTTAACGGGACGGGAAAGGAAGTTTTTCTAGAAAATATTCAGAATTTTCAATAAAAAAAGCCCAACAAATAAATGTAAGACTTTTTTCTGAGCGGGAAACGGGACTCGAACCCGCGACCCCGACCTTGGCAAGGTCGTGCTCTACCAACTGAGCTATTCTCGCAATGGTACCCGGGGCGGGACTTGAACCCGCACGAACATAATGTTCATTGGATTTTAAGTCCAACGTGTCTACCAATTCCACCACCCGGGCATCCTTATATTGTAACTAAGCAAGATCCCCTGAAAAATCGGGTTACTCACTTTTTGAGCGGGAAACGGGACTCGAACCCGCGACCCCGACCTTGGCAAGGTCGTGCTCTACCAACTGAGCTATTCTCGCTAATTTATATGAACGCTACTTTTTAAGCGTTGCAAATATATTGCTATTTTTTTATCTCGCAAAATATTGAAATAAAAATGACAGCTTTATTTAAGCCCCGTCAATTTTTTAATCTCGTTGAGTTTATTCAGAGCTTCTATCGGAGTAAGGTTATTAATATCCAATCCGGCAATTTCGTCACGGATCTGCTTTAAAACCGGATCGTCTAATTGAAAAATACTGAGTTGCATCCCTTCCCTGTTTTCACCAATTTCTTCGAGAGGTTTTGCAAGGTTCTCTTTCTCTTTGCCCCCTTCTAATTTTGTTAAAATATGTTCTGCACGTTTTATCACCGATTTTGGCATTCCCGCCATTCCGGCAACATGAATCCCAAAACTATGGTTACTGCCACCCCTTACTAGTTTGCGGAGAAAAATAACTTTATTCCCTGCTTCTTTAATCGAAACATTAAAGTTTTTTACCCTCGGAAAAGCAGCTTCCATTTCATTCAATTCGTGATAATGGGTAGCAAACAATGTTTTTGCTTTTGCGCGTGGATGCTCGTGCAAATGTTCAACAATCGACCATGCTATCGAAATCCCGTCGTATGTAGATGTTCCCCGACCAAGTTCATCAAAAAGAATTAAACTTCGATCAGAAACATTATTTAAAATGCTGGCGGCCTCATTCATTTCGACCATAAATGTTGACTCGCCCAATGAAATATTATCGGAGGCCCCGACCCGGGTAAAAATTTTATCGACATATCCGATCTTTGCAGATTCAGCCGGGACAAAACAACCCATTTGTGCCAGCAAAACAATCAATGCAGTTTGCCTTAACAAAGCCGATTTCCCTGCCATATTCGGCCCGGTAATTATAATAATCTGTTGCTCTTCCTGGTCGAGCAAAACTTTATTCGAAATATACGATTCTCCAATGGGAAGCTGGTGTTCGATAACCGGGTGGCGGCCATTTTTTATGTCAATTGTAGTTGTTTCGTTTATCTCAGGACGGAAATAACCGTAGCGGGTTGAGCAACTCGCAAATGATAAAAGACAATCCATACGGGCAATTACGTTGGAATTCAATTGAATAGCAGAAATATATTCTGAAAGGGCAAAAATCAATTCCCCAAAAATTTTGGTTTCCAGTACCTGAATTTTTTCTTCGGCACCCAGTATTTTCGATTCGTATTCTTTTAATTCTTCAGTAATATACCGTTCAGCACTTACCAATGTTTGCTTACGAATCCATTCTTCGGGCACTTTATCTTTATGTGTGTTCCGCACTTCGATGTAATAGCCGAAAACATTATTAAAACTTATTTTAAGCGAAGGGATTCCATGTTTCTCACTTTCGCGTTGCTGAATTTTTGCGAGATAATCTTTTCCTGAATAAGCAATTTCACGCAAATCGTCAAGCTCTTTTGAGACACCTTTTGAAATTACTTTTCCTTTGTTAATTGCCGTGGGGGGATCGGCTACAATTTCATTTTGTATTTTATTACGGATTAAATCGCAGGGATTTAATTGTTCGGCGAATCGGTTTAAAGTTTGATTTTCTGCATCGGCACAAACCTCTTTTATTGGTAAAAGGGTGTTCAATGCATTTTTCACCTGCACCATTTCGCGTGGATTAATACGTCCGACGGCAACTTTTGAAATTAAGCGTTCCAGATCGCCAATTTGCCTGACATGTGCATCCAGGTTTTCTTTTAATTCAGGGTGTTTCAAAAAAAACTCCACCACTTCAAGCCGTTCGTTAATTGCCTCAATTTCTTTTAACGGAAGTGCCATCCATCGCTTTAACAAGCGCGATCCCATGGGAGAAATGGTTTTATCAATAACCTCGATCAAAGTTTTCCCGCTTTCGTGAATAGAGGAAAAAAGTTCCAGATTGCGGATGGTAAAACGGTCGAGCCAAACGTAATGATCTTCTTCAATTCTACTCAACCCGGTGATGTGTTTCAAACGGTTGTGTTGAGTAAAATCGAGGTAATGCAAAATAGCTCCCGAAGCAATTATTGCCAGTTTCATGTCCTGTATCCCGTATCCTTTTAAGGAAGTAGTTTCAAAATGACGGGTAATATGATCAGTTGCAGTGTCGATTTTATAGACCCAATCGTCGAGATTATTTGTGTAATATTTATTCCCGAAAATTTCTGTAAAATCCTGTCCCCTGCCACGTTCAAATAAAACTTCTTTTGGCTGAAAAGAACTCAATAACTTATCGATATATTCGTAATTTCCTTCTGCGGTTAAAAACTCGCCGGTTGAAATATCGAGAAAAGCCACACCCGCCCTTTTTTTATCGAAATGGACAGAAGCCAAAAAATTATTCTCTCGGTTTTCAAGGATATTCTCGTTAATAGAAACACCAGGGGTTACTAATTCGGTAACGCCCCGTTTTACAATTTTTTTTGTGAGTTTTGGATCTTCCAGTTGTTCGCAAATTGCGACCCGCTGACCGGCCCTTACCAACTTTGGCAAATAAGTATCGAGTGCGTGATGCGGAAAACCGGCTAATTCGACATAACTGGCAGCACCGTTTGCACGGCGGGTAAGTGTAATCCCAACAATTTCGGATGTTTTAATTGCATCCTCACCAAAAGTCTCATAAAAATCGCCCACCCTAAAAAGCAATATTGCATCGGGATGTTTGCCTTTAATGTTATAGAACTGTTTCATTAAAGGCGTTTCGACGTATTTTTTACTATTTGTCATTGGCAAACAAAGATAATTTTTTATTGACAAATGATGAGGAAATACTCAGAGGCTTATTTATTATTTATGTTTTTGAAGGGGAAGAATTGTCTTTATTCATATTCCTGTAAGAATAATTTTAGATTTATTGCTACTAAGGTCAAGCACTTAAAATAAGGTTTAAAGATTGTAGTAATATTTTCCTTCTAAACATTCACCCGGTGACGGAAAGTCAACGGGTGAAAGAAAAGTGCCGGGCCACAAGCATGAAAGTTTAACTGTAATCTGTTTTTAAAGTCTGAATTCAAGACAAATAATAAAAAATTCAAATAACAAATGACAAAATTCAAATAAATTACAATGACCAAAATCTCAATATTCAAAAATGTTTAGACAGTTTGGATCAGAGCTGTCCTAAACGTTTTCAAATTTAATTTATCTATCCCATTATATGAGGTATTGGGACAGTTTTTTCCCATTTTTAAAAATCAATCCCCCCAATTAAACAATTTACCTTGTACATAAAGTA
>Ga0233447_1000597_pt1 | contig 38485 bp, 29 predicted proteins | sample SI_124_October20_3_FD_183014 | JGI IMG/M metagenome (GOLD analysis project Ga0233447, IMG submission 183014) | Seawater microbial communities from Saanich Inlet, British Columbia, Canada - SI_124_October2016_135_MG | ecosystem: Environmental > Aquatic > Marine > Inlet | place: Canada: British...
ATATAGTTGGTGGGCCTACTTGGACTTGAACCAAGGACCAAGGGATTATGAGTCCCCTGCTCTAACCAGCTGAGCTATAGGCCCGATTTTTATTACTAAGTATTAATTTGCATCCAGATAGCTTTCTAGTTTATCAGAGCGAGAAGGGTGGCGCAGCTTACGTAGTGCCTTGGCCTCAATCTGACGGATACGCTCACGGGTAACGTCAAACTGTTTACCGACCTCTTCCAGTGTGTGGTCGGTATTCATGTCGATACCGAAGCGCATGCGCAGTACCTTGGCTTCGCGAGGGGTCAATCCAGAAAGTACGTTCTGTACATCTTCAGAGAGTCCAATGGTGGTTGCGGACTGGTCAGGCTGTATCACATTGGTATCTTCGATAAAGTCCCCAAGATTGGAGTCTTCATCGTCACCAATCGGAGTCTCTGTAGAGATCGGCTCTTTGGCGATCTTCAGTACCTTGCGGATCTTATCCTCAGGGATCTCCATCTTCTCAGCCAGCTCCTCTGGAGTTGGTTCACGCCCCATCTCCTGCAGTAGTTGGCGCTGAATGCGGTTGAGCTTGTTGATGGTCTCGATCATATGTACCGGAATACGGATGGTACGTGCCTGATCTGCAATCGAGCGGGTGATCGCCTGACGAATCCACCAAGTAGCGTAGGTGGAGAACTTAAAGCCGCGACGATACTCGAATTTGTCTACGGCCTTCATCAGGCCGATATTGCCCTCTTGAATTAGGTCGAGGAACTGTAGTCCGCGGTTGGTATATTTCTTGGCGATGGAGATTACCAGTCGTAGATTGGCCTCAATCATCTCCTTTTTGGCGCGGCGTGCTTTGCCTTCACCAATCGACATCATGCGGTTGATCTCTTTTAAGCGATTAATAGAGATACCGCATTCGTCTTCGAGGTTGAGCAGCTTCTTCTGTGCGCGCAAGATGTCGCGGGAGTAGCGTTTCAGTGTGGCAGAGTGCTTCTTCTTTGCGGCAACCTGTTTGTTGAGCCACTCCAGATTGGTCTCATTCTTGGGGAAGGAGGTGATGAAGTCCTTGCGGGGCATTCCAGAGCGGTCTACAGCCAGCGTCATGATGGTGCGCTCGTTCTCGCGTACCTTTGTCATGTCGTTGCGGATATCGACAACCAGGCGATCCAATAGTTTAGGGACCAACTTACACTGCATGAACATGTCTGCAATTTCACGACGGATCTCATCACTCTTCTCGTGTTCTCTGCCGTTGTTTTTCTCGCAGATCTCCAGCTTCTTCGCCAGATCTGCAATGCCTTGCAGGCGACCTGTCATCATCTCTGGTGGTGGTCCGGTGAATCCCTCCTCCTCGACCTTGTTGCCATTGGCATCCGTAGTGGGTGGAGTGGCTTTGGGGGGTTCAGGGCAGAAGTCACAAAGCCCGGTGATGACGGTGCTTAGCTCCTGATCTCCGCTGCTTACCTTGTCATACTCTTTTAGTAGCTCTTGAATGGTGCTGGGATAGAGTGCCAGTGCATTCATCATTTGGCGCATACCCGCCTCGATGCGCTTGGCGATGGCGATCTCGCCCTCGCGGGTCAGTAGGTCTACAGAGCCCATCTCACGCATATACATGCGCACAGGGTCAGTGGTGCGCCCCGCTTCCCCCTCGGCGGAGAGCAGTACAGATGCGGCCTCAGCGGCGGCCTCCTCATCGGTATCGTCATTGGATGCGCCGCTCTCACCAGTGATGAGCAGGTTCTCTTCGTCTGGTGCTTTTTCCAGTACATTGATCCCCATAGAGTTGATTACGCTAATAACGTTCTCAATCTCGTCGGTGTCTGTTACATCGCTGGGAAGATGATCGTTGATCTCGCCATAGGTTAGGTAACCCTGCTCCTTACCTTTGGCAATGAGGTTTTTGATCTCGTTTTCTTCAGCTTTTGGTGTTTGTGACATACAGTATGAAACCCTACGGATGAGGTGGATCGGTAGAAAAAGGACCGCGTATTTTACACTAAGTGGAGCTAAAAGGGGAGTGCTAATTTATTGGGCAGAAAGTAGCTGTTGAAGTTTTGTGCGCTCCTCAGCAGAGAGTTCGTTAAGTGGTCGGCTGTAGAGGCTTTCGGTTAGCTGATCTCTGGAGAGAGCGAGTAGCTGTTTTATGGCGCCTTGAAACTCATGCTCAATCCCCTCTTCAGGAATGGGTGGATTCCATTGGGCCACTTTGTGTAAGACCCCCTCTGACTCGCGCCCCCGCCAACGCTCCAGTAGTGCGGCGGGAGTTAGATTAGGGTGCTGTTGTAAGGTCTCGATCACCTCAATTAGCAGTGGTATGCCGGGGCCATCAATCTGCTTGAGCGGCTCTAATTCGGTGATCTGCTCGATTAGATGGGGGTTGTGGAGTAGGGCAGAGAGTGCAGTGCGTACCGGTGAGGGGGATTGTCCACGCTGGTTGCTTGATGCCTGTTTAGTGCGGGTAGCGGGTTTGGGGATGTCTGGCTCTAGTAGGTGACCAGAAATGGTCTCCTCCTCTAGGTCAACCAGATTAGAGAGCTGTTTGAACATCATCTCACGGAACATCCCTGCTGGTAGACGAGAAAGTTTGGGGCGTGCCAGTGATACCAGCTTGGCGCGCCCATCCAGAGAGTGGATGTCCGCCTGCTGCTCCAGCTGGGCAAAAAAGAATTGGGAGAGTGGAATGGCCTCACTGATGCGTTGTTCAAACTGTTGTGTGCCCTCTGTGCGTACCAGTGAGTCGGGGTCCTCCCCGTCAGGTAGAAACATAAACAGGACTTCACGCCCATCACGCAGCAGGGGAATGGCAGTATCCATCGCCTTGACTGCAGCATCACGTCCCGCGCGGTCACCATCAAAGCAGAAGACGATACGGCTGATGCTGCGAAATAGCTGGTTGAGGTGGTCCGGTGTAGTGGCGGTGCCCAAGGTAGCGACACTATAGCGGATACCAAATTGCGCCAGTGCCACTACATCCATATATCCTTCAACCACCAGTGCTTGGGTTAGATTGCGGTTGTTCTTGCGAGCCTGATAGAGGCCGTATAGCTCCTGCCCTTTGTGGAAGAGTGGACTCTCTGGGGAGTTGAGGTATTTGGGTTTATCATCCCCCAGTACCCGCCCACCAAAACCGATGACGCGACCACGGGTGTCATGGATGGGGAAGATGATGCGGTTGCGAAAGCGGTCATAGTGGCCGCCGTTCTCTTTCTCGATCAACATGCCGGTGCGGGTCAGCTGTTGCGTGGTGTTATTGTCTTCTCCAATCGCCTCATGCAGATGGCTCCACCCCTCTGGGGCAAAGCCCAACCCATAGCGGGCTGCGATCTCTCCGCTCAGTCCGCGCTGTTTTAGATACGCGATTGCGCTCTCTTTTTGGGGGTGAGATTTGAGCTGCTGTTTGTACCAGTCGCTGACCTGCTCCATCAAGCTGAATAGTGGGGCAAGGTTCTCTCGGGGCTTGTCGTTCTCATCCTCATCGCGCGGAACCTCTGTCCCTGCCTTGGCAGCCAAATCTTCGACCGCCTCAGGGAAGGGCATATTTTCATACTCCATCAAAAAGCCGATGGCGGTGCCATGGGCGCCGCAACCAAAGCAGTGATAGAACTGTTTAACTTGGCTGACAGTAAAGGAGGGGGTTTTCTCGTGGTGAAAGGGGCAGCAGGCTTGGAACTCGCGTCCTTTCTTGATGAGTGGGACGCGCGCGTCGATCACATCGACAATGTCGGTGCGGGCGAGTAGTTCATCAATAAAGGTAGAGGGTATGCGACCAGCCATGCGAGAAGCTTAGCATAGAGTATGCTGGCTTTAAGGGGCTGAACTAGCCCAGTAGGGCTTTGATCTTACCGCTGAGTTGCCCCATATCGGCACGGCCTTGTGCTTTGGGTTTGATAATCCCCATGACCTTGCCCATCTCTTTCATCGAGGTTGCACCGCTCTCGGCGATGGCAGCCTTGATCATCTCTTCGATCTCATCGTCAGAGAGCTGCTCAGGCATATACTCCTGAATGACAGTAACCTCTGCAATCTCAACAGCGGCTAAGTCATCACGTCCAGCCGCTTCATACTGGCTGATGGAGTCCCGACGCTGCTTGACCATCTTGTCGAGGATGGCGAGCATGCGTGGCTCATCCACCTCAATACGCTCGTCGACCTCAATCTGCTTTACGGTTGCAGTGATCATACGCAAAATTTTGAGGCGCTCTTTGTCTTTCGCGCGCATCGCGTCTTTTACATTGGCGTTGATCTGTTCGAGTGTAGACATTGCGTTTGACTCTAGATGGTTTTACTAAAGGTGGCTTTTATTAAAGCCAACTCTTTAGCGTGACAGCAGACCGCGGTTGCGACGCATGGTGCTACGCTCGCGAGACACACGCTTCTGAGTGCGCTTTACAGCAGCAGCAGATTTGCGCTTGCGAACCTGTGTTGGTTTTTCATAGAACTCACGCTCACGGGCCTCGGCTACTGTGCCGGCCTTCTCTACAGCACGCTTGAAGCGGCGCAGGGCATAATCAAAGTTCTCGTTTTCTCGTACTCGTATACTTGGCATTCTGGTTGTATCCTTGAAGTTTCAACCGTTTTCAATAAAGAGCCGCGCATTATACGGATCTGTGGAGGGGCGTGCAATGATTAAGATGATAAAAGTTATTTTACTGGGGGTTTTCTGCTGGAGTTGGGTTTTACCCCTCTATGCGCAGGCTGCTTGGGCTGATCCCCTGCTGGCCAAAGTCTATAAAGAGGAGCTGGATCTGTCGCAGTGGTGGGTGAGTGAGAAGCTGGATGGGGTGCGTGCGATCTGGGATGGGCAGCAGCTACGCTTTCGTAGTGGGCGAGTGATACAGGCACCAGCATGGTATACCCAAGATTTTCCAGCGCAGCCGATGGATGGGGAGTTGTGGATGGGGCGAGGCACCTTTGAGCAGACCTCGGCGGCGGTGCGGCGTAAACAGCCGCAAGATGAGCCGTGGCGCAGGATTCATTATCGACTGTTTGAACTGCCTGCTGCAAAAGGGACCTTTACCCAGCGGGTTGAACAGATGCAGAGCCTTACCCATCAGCTACAAATTTCGTGGTTGCAGCCCATTCCACAGCAACGGGTTAGCAATAGAGAGGCTCTATTCCGATGGTTGGAGCGTGTGGTTGAGGAGGGAGGGGAAGGGCTGATGCTGCATCGCGCAGACTCTCTCTATCATGGGGGCAGAAGCGGTGACCTGCTCAAATTGAAAGCATGGCAGGATGCAGAGGCAACGGTGGTAGAGATCATGCCGGGTCAAGGCAAGTACCGTGGGATGATGGGGGCGTTACGGGTAGAGGATGCGCAGGGGCGGCAGTTTCGTATTGGCAGTGGCTTCAGTGATCAAGAGAGGCAAAATCCTCCCGCGCTGGGCAGTCTGATCACCTATAAATATACCGGTACAACAGGGAGGGGGCTGCCGCGATTCGCATCATTTTTGCGGTTGCGCCAAGGGCCAGAGTAGTTACCCGTTCTCTTCTGGGTTTTGCAGTCTGCTCAAGGCTTGGCAGAGGGAAGTGTAACCGATTCGTTCTTGTTCTAGCCTCAGTTGGGGGGCAAGCTCCTGTTTAAGTAATAACTGGTAGAGAGCCTGTTCCTCCTCGGTCAGTAGAGGCAGAGTGCGTTGAGTCGGTGTCTGCTCCTCGCCCCAGAAGGCGCGGTGGTCGAGCAGTGTCTGCCTCTCCATCAGTATGGAGTGGGTCTGTGGTAGATAGTGGCGAACCTGTTCCAGCATGGCAAAACCGTGGGTATCAATATCGCCCCAGTAGGTGATTGAGCGTTGCTTGAGCCACTCCACTTGTTGCAGCAGTTGCAGCCCATAACCGAGCCCAAAAATGACCAGACTTTTGGGGTATGGAGGAAAGGCCAGCCCATTGATCTCATTCTCGGTGATGAAGACATGCTCCACAGCAACCCGAAGCTCGGCAAACTGCTCAACCGGTATGCTGATGTCGGTGAGTCCTGCGATGGCTAAGGTTGGATCAAGGATACGGAAGCGGATCAGTGTGGTTTTAGGGGTAAAGCCATAGCGCTGCTCAAATGCCCGAACTCCACGTGCATCGGTGTCAACCTGCTCTGCGGGCAGTACAATATCCAACAGTTCGCTCAGTAGCGCACGGTGCTGCTCAATAAACTTGGTATCGACCCCAGCCAGATCAACCTGTCGTAGATAGCAGTGTGGACGGGGGTGAGCCTGAATCCACGCCACCACCTTGAGCAGGCGTGGCCACTCTGTCTCAAACTGGATCAGCTTGTGAGGATAGCGGATAACCCACTCCCGCAGCTCTGGGAACTGTACCAGCAGTTCACTGGAGAGGGTATGAAAACGGGCGGCCTCACGCTGTTTGCCAATAGTGCTGAGTAGATCCTGCTCCCGCTCAAACCAGACCGCAACCGGGATCTCATTGCGTCCGACCTGACGGTGATTGATGCTCTGCCACTGGATGCGGTATCCCACCCGCTGATCCCCCGCCTCCTGCTGCTGTAGCTGCTGGATCCACTGTTGTGCAGCCTCAAACTGCTCCCCCAGATCGCGACTGTTGGGGCGCTTGAGCTGCAAGTGCAGGGGGAACAGCGCCTCGGCTGTGATCTGCGCAGCGAGAAAATCTCCACGCTTCCAGCGCTTAAGCAGCTGACTGCGGATGGTGGTTGGGGTGGACCATGTGTTATTCATGATGGTACATCTTTCGACTGAATAGATGAGGGCGGTCCAGATAGTACTGTAGTCTTGGTTTGTTGTTGTAGCGATAGGTTGCTTGCAGCATAGGGAGGTAATATCGCCCATATTGCTGTTGGTAGAGTCTGTTCAGATAGCGAAAAAATTTTTCCCCATTTTGACCGTTGCTCCTGAATCTGAATGCGCTGACCTCGTCCAGATCCATATCAAAATAATCCTCTGGGGTACGAGAGGGGCTGCCCCCGACAGTCGGTTGGTACTCCTGTACAAATGAGATCACGCCTAGGGATGCCATCCTTTTGAGAATGGCGAAGTCCTCGGAGAGGCGCGTGTTGAAGCCGTACATGATGACGACAGTGACCTGGTTATGACCAAAGCCCTTGATGTACTCCCTTTTCTTCTCAAAAAGATCAGCTGTTTTTCTGTTGTTGCAGCTGAAGTAGATCATCCTGCGGGTAAACCGAGAGTTCATTGAGTAAACTTGTTTCAACAGGGGGTAGTTGTCATCATTGAGGTACTGTATATCCAGTGTCTGGCTGAAGTTGATCCGGTACTCCTGCTGGATCATCTGTTCCAACAGGCTGTTTGCATTGGGAGATACGAGCAGGTTATTGTCCAGTAGCATCACATTTTTCTGCCCTTCGGGCACAAAGTCATCAAAGGTTGCAGCATTGGGGTTGAGCGCTCCCTCTTTGGGGGGGACTACGCAGAAGTGGCAGCGTTTGTTGCAGCCTCGGGTGAGGAAGCCAAGTGCATAATGGGTGTGGTTGTAGAGGGCATAATCGGGGAAGCAGCATTCAACATCATCCGCCAAGGTGGTTTGTAGATCAATGCCAGAGCCACCGATGGTGATCTGATCTCCATAAAGCTGTTGCAGTTGTTGAATACGTTTCTGTGACTTTTTTGTGTGGAATACTACGCTGGCGAAATATTGGTCGGCCTCAACTGCTTGCAGGTTTCGCTGAAGGGATACCTCATCCCCTTGTGATTTAAAGTGGCTGCTGAGCTTCATCAAGGCAAAATTGGGTATTTTGCTGTCGATATCATAGAGTGCGATTCGCATGGTGTGGGGGAGTGGTAAGGTTAAGCGGAGTATCTTTATGTGGGCGGTGCTTGGTTGCCATGAATCAGCTCAACCAGATCGTCGACTGAGATAGGTGTAGCATGGTCACTCCCCTCCAGTAGGCTGTTGGCGAGATCCCGTTTCTGTTGGTGGAGTTGAATAATCTTCTCCTCAATGCTGTTCTGCACCACCATACGGTAGATAGTTACCGGGCGGGTCTGTCCCATGCGGTGGGCGCGGTCAGAGGCCTGATCCTCTACTGCCGGATTCCACCAAGGGTCCATGTGGATCACATAGTCAGCAGCGGTCAGGTTGAGTCCGGCCCCCCCCGCCTTGAGACTGATCAGAAATAGCTCCCCCTCCCCCTGTTGAAAGGCATCGACAGCGATCTTTCTCTGTTTTGCCGGGGTGGAGCCATCCAAGTACTGATAGTGGATACCTTGGCTATCTAGTTGTTCACGAATTAGCGAGAGGTGGCCGACAAACTGGCTGAAGACCAGCGCACGGTGGTTGTTTTCGCGCAGCTCGTTGAGAATCTCCATAAAGGCCCGCAGCTTTGCGCTGCTCAGCGGGCTATCTTTGAGTACCAGCCTAGGGTGACAAGCGGCCTGGCGCAGGCGGGTGATCTCGGTCAGGATCTTGATTCGCAGCTGTCCAGGGTGCTCTTGTGGCTCCGCAATGCGTTCGATGGATTGACGGCGCAGCGCCTCATAGAAGGCGGCCTCTTCCGGTGCCATCTCGATACTGTGGATGATCTCTGTACGGGGCGGCAACTCGGTGAGTACATCCCGCTTCAGCCGGCGTAGCATAAAGGGCTGGATGATCGATTTGAGATGCTGCCGAGCACTCTCGTTATTCTGCTCCTGAATCGGGATGGCGAAGCGCTGGTTGAACTGCTTCTCTGTCCCCAACAGCCCCGGATTGATAAACTGAAATAGGTTCCAGAGTTCACCTAGGTGGTTCTCTATCGGGGTGCCGGTGGTGATGATGCGCATTTCCCCCTGTAGTGACATCATCGCCTTGGAGCGCTTGGTGCGGCTGTTCTTGAAGGCCTGAGCCTCATCGGCAATGATGGTCTGCCACTTGATCTGCTTGAGCCGCTCAATCTCACTTTGCAACAGTCCGTAGCTACAGATGATGAGAGAGTGAGGACCGGCATGGTCGAGCATCTGCTGACGCTTGCCACCACCAAAGAGTTGCGGATTGATTGTCGGCGCAAAGCGTTGGCTCTCATCCACCCAGTTGTTACAGACCGAGGTGGGGGCAATGACCAAGGTGGGGCCATCTGCGCAACGTTGCAGGATCAGAGCCAGCGCCTGTACCGTCTTGCCTAGTCCCATATCATCAGCCAAGCAGCCTCCAGCGCCCCAGTGGGCGAGACGGGAGAGCCACTCAAAGCCATCCAGCTGGTAGCTTCGTAGAGAGGCATCGAGGGTGACGGGAAGGGCAGGTTGCAGGGTGTTGGCCTCCTCGATTTTGTTGATCTGCTTGAGCCACCCGCGCCCTTTTTTCACCGCCATCTCCTGAGTGGACTCCTCGATAGCGGCGCTGGCCAGTGGATGGATGCGGTTGCCATGGCTGAGTGTACTGATCCGATCCAGCTGTCTTCTCAACTGTTGACTCAGGTTGAGGATACGCCCATCGTCGAGTTGTAGAAATCGTCCTGGACGTTGCTGTAGCAGGGTGAGGAGCTTCTTCATCTCGATCACCTCCCCCTCCTCCAGCTGTAGTGTCCCATCAAGGGTGAACCACTCCTGTTTTTTACTGAATGATAGGCTCATCTGCTTGCTGTCACACTCACGTAGCAGGGTGATTTGCTTCCCCTCGGGCCATGCAACCACCATCGGCTCCTTCATCTGCTGCAGGGTAGAGAGCAGCTCCAGAGCATCTTCTGGGTCATCCAAGATCCACTGCCAGGGGATATCTGAGTCGGGTAGTTTCAGCTCTTTAATAATTTGGTTGGCTGCTTCGACCTCCCCCTGCAGGTTACGTTGACAGCTCTCAGCGTTGCCATCAATCTCGATATGAATGCTGGCGTGTTCGCTGCCTGGGGAAAAGTAAGGCCCCTTCTCCCCTATCTTTTCACCAAATGGATAACAGTAGATTGAGAGTTGAAACCCGCCACTGCCGCCTGCGATTGGGGAGAGGTGAAGGTGGGGAGTGGTATCTCCCTCCACCTCTGTGCTGGAGGTGGTTACATCGGAGTGGATGGAGAGTATCGGGGCCATGCTGGAGAGGGTATTGGCGACCTCTTGTCGCGCCTCTTCAGGGGTGGTGAGGCCCTGTTGGGAGAGTATTTTGGCAATGGCCAACTGTCCATCATTGAAGTGGGTGATGATGAAGCGGTTTGGTGGTTGGAAATAGCCACGGAAGGAGGAGAGGTAATCGCTGAATGCCACTGCTGGGTAGGGGTGGATGGCGAAGTGAATCTGCTGCTGTTGTGGGATCTCCTTCACCTCCAGATGAGCATTGCGCTCCTCAATGGTGAGCGGTCCGTGTAGGGTGTGACCATCATCAAAAAACAGGGCTGGGTGGCCGATGGCCGCACGAATCACATTCTCGCCGCAGAGAGAGTAGCGGGTCTCTGGATAGCCGCTATAGTTGCGGTGATGTTCTACCTCCATGTTGTTACAGATCTCTATATCCTGCATGGTGAGGTAGTTAAAGTTAGAGCGCTGTTCATGGAGTCGTTTCAGTGCCACCTTGCGTCCTTTGCTCCACCCTTTTTTATTGCGTCTCTGTTCTTTGGGGCTGAACTCGATAGCTTGGTCTTCACCGTGAATCAGCCAGACCATGCGAGTCTCTGTCGTATTGGGTGCTTTATTGCTCTCTGTTGCGGGGCCTGCGGTGAAGATTTTTGATACCGATTGCAGCAGATTGAGCTGCTGTTTCCATGGACTCTTCTTTCGGTAGAGGGTGGGGAGGATAGCGGCAGGATCGGCTTCAAAAACATTTGGAGTTATCCTTGTCCGTTCGACCCCCAGAGCCAGCAGCAGTGTGCTGCACTCATTTCTGTACCAGTCGTAGCTAAGGCCACACTGTTGGTTATGGCGTAACAGACGGCGGATGAGCCGCTCTTCAATCGGCTGCTCCAGCCAATAGAGGGCAAGCGCTTGAAACAGGTCGTGCCAGTGATCTGTCGTGAGTGGTTCATGGTGAAGCCAGATGGACTGCTGCAGGGTTATCTTTTGTAGGGTTATCTTACTGAAATCAGAGAGAATTTTTAGGATTGGGAGTAGAGGTGAGGCAGCAGATAGCCCCTTTTGAAGCTGTTGCGACTCCTCCAGCAGTGCGGTCTCATTCTGGATGCCACCCTGTGCAATTCGTGCCAGTAGAGAAAAAATGATCGGCAGTCCAAAAATGTAAGGTTGACCTGGGGCTGACTTTCGGCTCTCTTCAAATTTCTGTAGTGCCTTTTCAGCATCGCCCTGTAAAAAATAGAAGGCAGCGACAAATGTAGCCCCATAGGCGAAATGATCCTGATCAACGGTGTCGAGGATCCACTGATTACGCTGCAACCAAAGTTCTGATACTGGGTGGCTGAGTGTGAGACAGGTGAGTATGATTTCAGTTTTCAGTATCTCCTGCTCCTCTTTGCAGGGGGGGCCGTGTTTGGACCTAGATGCTTCATCGATAAAGTCTCTTTTAATCGCTAACAGAACACTCTTTCTCCATGGAAGGTAGAAAGAGATGATCTCAGGGTCTAGTTTAAGGGCGGCTTGAGGAAGAGTGGTTGTAATTCTACGTAGGTCATCGGCGGCGTAGGGGCTGTTACTGATGGATGTATCAACATTGTAGCGTTGTAGTAGTCTCTCAATCTCCTGCTGTTGCGCAATATCGACCCCACCTGCCTGTTCTCTCTGCTCATTCATCAGTGAACCCCTTTCGGGCTGATTCGATATCCTAAAGTGCGTACCCCTTTGAGGAAGGAGCGGTAGGATTTTTCAGCGACAACCACCGTTTTTTTGTTGCTAAAGAGACAGAATTTTGAGGTCTCTTTGGCGCTTGTCAGAAGTTGCACAAGATGCTCGCTGGCACATTCAACCATGCGTGCAGCTTCCCCTTCATGGAGAGACTCGGTGCGCATTTTTAGGCTGTCGAAAAAATCCTCCATTTCGTCACTGAGTTTGCTGTCAGACTCCTTCTCTAGCAAAGCCTTTACCTCATTCAGACTGTTCCCCTGCTCAATGGCGCTGAGCCCTTGCTGCATATCGAAGAGGAGTGGCTGCCCAATCTCGGTCGGTTTTTGTGTGGTAAACGGTTCCAGCAGGAGCTGTTCATGCGCTTCTGGTTTGCGCAACAGGGTGAAGCCTGTGCCCTCATCCAGAGGATGGAGTAGGGCGGGGAGGGCGTGTTCGGCTGGTTGATACTCTGTACAAATACCCAAACAGTAGGCTCCCAGCGGGTTGATGCGAAACCATCCAAGCCCATCATACCGGCTCAGATAGCTGTAATCATCGCCTCCCCAAGTATCGTAGTAGTCACTGCGCACATCGTGTGGGGCGCTATAGATTAAATCAACCATACCCAGCGTGGAGAGTATCTCAAACAGGTAGGCAAGAATATAACGCCCCTCCAGTACCTTGAAGTTATGGTTAATGTTGCCGTAGTTGCTGTCGACTAGATAGAGCACGTACGGGTTTTCGCTTACTAAAAAGAAGGGGGTGCTGCTGCGAACAAAGCGCATCCACTCATCAACCTGTACCCACTCATCCGTTGGGGTGGAGAGCAGAATCTCTTCCAGCTGCAGCCGCCGCAGGCTGGGAGGGGTCATCTGCGGGCCGACAAACCGCCCACGGCCCCGTTTTGTCTGTCCCTTGATACGATTCACCCGCAGAAATTCATCCAGTTTTCCCTGTTTTCGCCAGCCACTGTAGATTGTTTTCAGTGCATCGGCATAGGGTGTTTGATGTTGTAGTACTTTTTTCCCTTGAGTGCTGAGAGTCAGTTTTTTGCCAACCCGTCGAGTAAGCCCTCCGCTCTGAATCAATAACGGCCAGATAAAGCTGCGGATGGGTGAAAGGGTGTCATTGGTATAGTCCTTCTTTTCGTCGGCCTCTGAGAAAAAGTCACCTTCATAGAGTGTTGCATGAACCGCTTTTATGCAGGCTGCAGTGGGCTTCAAGGTCTTTTCGCTGATGCTGATTTTGCCTTGATCGACCAGCCGTAACAGGGAGTAGATCTCTTGGCGAGCGCAGATCTCCATATCACGTTGAGATAGTGGCAGGCCATTGTGGCGATCATCATCCACTGTGGTTAAAAACTTAGCGAGTATGCTGCTCTCAGTGGTTTTGATGTAGTCTGTCTTTGGCTTCTCAAGCTGTTCACATAAGCGCTCACAGAGCTCTTGTGGGATGATGTCGTTAAAGTAGAATATGCTGATGACACTCGCTATTTTTTTAACGGGTTTCCTATACCCATAGTGACGTTTCTCTTGAGTATAGCCTTGAGGGAGTGAGCCAAAACGGGCCACCAACTGGGACTCTACTATCCGCCCATGCTGGTTGTGGACAACCTCGGCGATCATGGTGCGCTCTTTATCCGTGAGTTGCAGAACAAAGGGGTCAAGCCGTCTGGAGAGCAGGAATTTGTAGAGAAATTGAACGCGCTCATCTTTTCGAGTGGGACACTCTTTTGGGGTGACTCCGAGCTGGTAAATGCGCGTTTTTAGCACGTCGCTGTTTAGGTTATCCAGCGCTTCAAATAGTTTCATGGTGTTGCTCCTTCTCTGTACGATACTCCTCAATGGTAACCGTTCAGATCCCCCACTCATTAGGGGAACAAATTTAACAAAAATGATGGACAAAAGGTAAGCGCCGTGAGAGAGTAGCAATCATAGCTACGCAACAACCCTCACAAGCATGCATCTCAAAGACCACGACCTCTTACAACTCGATGAAGAGTATATCAAGAAACTGGGAGCCAATAATCCAGCTGCTTTGACTAATCTCACCACCACTCTTCTTGATGATCTGATTGAGGCACGTAATCGACTCAACCAAAACCCATCCAATAGCTCCCGTCCCTCTGGCAGCATGCCACCTTGGGAGCCTGGAAAAACGGAGACAGAGCCACCCAGTGATGGTTGTGAGACAGAAGACACCCCAGATGATGACAGTGATGGCACACCGAAATCACCACCATCACCCCCCAAAGCGGACGAGAGTGATAACACATCCAACTCAGAGGCATCCAAAAAGCCTGGTCGCCAACCAGGATCACAGGGCTTCGGACGCACGCAGAAGTTAACGATCACAGAGACAGTAGACCACTTTGTAAGAGGGTGTGTCATCTGTGGCTGTGAGTATTTTCCAGAAGATGACCAAAGTGCATATACTGCTTATGAGGTGGTAGATCTGGCGTATGGAGATCCTGAAAAGCCCCGTGTTGAGCTGATCAATACCAAGCATCTGTTTTATGAAGCAGTCTGTGACTGCGGGCACCACAATCGTGAGACCCCTCCCCGTATTGATCAAAGTGGTGACTGGGAGGGCATCACACTCACTGAGTGGCGCCTGGTAGGCGCTGCACTAGCATCACTTATCGTCTACCTCTCCATGGAGATGAGGGTGTCTAGGCGCGGAGTACAGCTCTTCTTTCTGGATCTGTTTGCGCTGGAGGTTTCTGTTGGGACCATTCAAAATACGATCATTGAGTCTGCCGCAGCAGTTGCCCCATTAGAGAAGGTGATGGCGGATGATCTTCTCAAGGAGGCTCTGATGCATGCCGATGAGACATCGCACCCGGAGCATGGGAAAAACCTCTGGCTCTGGTGCTTTATCTCCTCGACTACTGCACTCTTTTATGTCGGGTATCGTACCTCTGAGATTTTTCAGATTCTGACTGAAGATGGATATGATGGTTGGCTAATGAGCGATGGCTATCAAGTCTATCGTCATTTCAAGAAGCGACTACGCTGCTGGGCCCATCTGATCCGCAAGGCTCGCGGATTGAGAGACAGCCTGTCTCCAGTTGAGCGAAGATATGGAAAACGGATCCTTGCCATTATGGAGGACGAGCTGATGCAGGCAGTATATAAAGCTCGCAAAGGCGGACTAGCTTCAGCCCACCACTCTATCATTGAGGAGCATCGAGAGAGTTTGGATATCCTCAAGGCTCTCTGCGAGAAGATGGCAAACTCGAAACTAAAAAAAACCAGAGAGCTGGGCAAAGAGTTCATCAATGACTGGGATGCTATTTTTCGTGTACTGGAGCTGCCTATGCTCCCCCTTACCAATAACGAGGCGGAGCGGCGGTTACGTCATTGGGTGTTGTTGCGCCGCATCTCTCAAGGTACACGATCCGCACAAGGAAGCCGTGCACTGGCACTGTTGGCCAGTGTGATCACCACCTGTCGGATACGGTTGGCCTCACCACTGCATTATCTTCGAGATGTGATTAAGATACGCCGCAGCGGTGGTCCTGCACCACCATTGCCGTCGATTCCTGACTCGATCAGTGAGCGACTGGCTCCGCTGAGTTTGAAAAAATACCTACCAGACTCATTAATTGAACATACTGTACAGTGTGCTGATTTCAATCAGGCTGTGGAGATAGCACAGGCTGCTTGAAGCAGACCAAGCCGATAATCTAGCAAGTAAGATCTTTGCGAGTACGATCAACCGAGGCAAGCGGATAGAGGAAAATCTGCTTTACCCCGGATGCTGCTGTCTTCAGCTTTTTACCCCCCTGTTTTGCACCCTCAATATACTCTCGACTGCGCCCCTCTCCCCGGGTCTCCCCTACATGAATCCAGTTGGCAGCACGGTAGCAGGTTCCCTTGTATCTACCGCTCTTGACCAGAGTCTCCAATAGTAGCGGTCTTCTGCCGTAGTGCTCTTCCCAGTCACTGCTGATCTGCCTGCTTGCCAAAGAGAGTAGATGGCTGGCAAGGTTTTTTACCTTGACCCAAGGAAGAATCAGAAAGCGCCCCTGGTTAACGATCAACTGCAGGTTGCTTTTCCGTGTTTCACTATCCCAGCCAATCCATCGGTCTCGTCCTTTCATGCTCCATGCCGGAGAGGTGAACTGTAGGCCCGCCACCACCTCGCCACAACGATCTCCAGAGAGACCATCAGCATGAGCCAGATAGGTTAGCTGAGCACCAAAGGGGGTGGAGAAACTGAGGTAGTGATAACGGTCCAGTAATTCACGCCAGAGTGCAAGATCCTCTTTGCTGGTAACAAGCTTGAGTCTGATCGGTGCAATATCGGAAAGTGTACCGGCAATGGACTCTCTCTCTTGTCCTGACTCTGTGTGAGATACGGTGGTCTTTTTTCCCTGGGGTCTCCCCGCTCGTAACACCGGTAGGGTAATGTCACCACGGTCATTGAGCTGATTAAGGAGTTCCCAGCACTCCCGCGACTTTAGTTTTCCATTGTCTCGTTCCCACTCCAGCAGCTCGCAGACTGTGAGACCCAGCTCATTACGACTAAGACCGCTGCAAGAGGTTACAATCTTGTCAATTGAGATGATCTCTTCGCCAGTGAAGGTGCGACCGGATACCGTGATTGGGCGAGGAGAACTGGAGTCTGGCATGGAGTAGATTTTACTCCATTTGAATTTTAGGATAAATTTAGTTGAATTCTGAAGAGGGGCTCTGAACGGTTACGCCCAAGTTGGAACCACGTATTCTTCTGGAGGATGCCAATAAATCGTACCATGCTGTACATCGAGTAACTGGGAACAACCACTTCGATAATAAATTAATATTTGGTGATAATCTGCTTGCGCTAAAATCGCTTGAACAAGAGTGCACTGGAAAAGTGAAATGTATTTTTATTGATCCTCCATACAATACTGGAAGTGCCTTTAAATACTATGAAGATGGCATTGAGCACTCAATTTGGCTATCTCTAATAAGAGATAGGCTGGAGTCACTACGAAGTCTACTTTCCGAAGATGGTTCCATCTGGATAACTATTGATGATAACGAAGCACATTACCTAAAAATCATTTGTGATGAGGTGTTTGGTAGAAATAATTTTCAATGTGACATTGCTTGGGAAAAGCGTTACGCACCACCTCCAGATACAAAAGGATTTGGTTACGTCCATGATCACATTCTTTGCTATAGCAAAAGTGATTCATTTCAACGTAACTTACTACCAATGACTGAGGATCAAACTGGCAGATATAAAAACCCTGACAATGACCCTCGTGGCCCCTGGAAATCTGAAAATTACACATGCCGCTACTCTGTAGACGAACGCCCAAATCTAAATTATCCAATAACTAATCCTCACACTAATAATGAAATTTGGCCAAACAAAACCCGAGTTTGGGCCATGTCAAAAGAGGTAACGGAAAAGAATATTCGTGAGAATAGAATCTGGTGGGGGAAAAATGGAAAAAACTCAAAGCCAGCCCTCAAGAATTTCCTATCTGAAATAAATAAAGGCATGATGCCTATGTCTTTATGGAAACATACACTGGCTGGACATACCCAAGAGGCAATGAAAGAGATGCTGGCTTTATACGACAACTCTCCTTTTACGACACCTAAGCCTGAAAGACTAATTCACACCGTTCTAACAATTGCTACTAGCCCTGGAGACTTGGTTCTAGACTCCTTCGCAGGCTCAGGCACAACTGGAGCCGTAGCCCATAAAATGGGCCGCCGCTGGATTATGATCGAACTCGGCGAACACTGTCATACCCACATCATCCCCCGCATGAAAAAGGTAATTGATGGAGAAGATCCCGGCGGTATCACCGAACCGGTAAACTGGAAAGGTGGTGGCGGCTTCCGCTACTACCGCTTAGCCCCCTCTCTACTGGAACAAGACCGTTGGGGCCGCTGGGTAATCAGCGATGAGTATGATGCCGCCATGCTGGCAGAGGCACTCTGCAAACTGGAGGGCTTCAGCTACGCCCCCTCTGAAAGCGAATGGTGGAATCAGGGCTACTCCACTGAACAGGATCATATCTACGTCACCACTCAGACACTCTCTGTGGTACAGCTTCAGGCACTCAGTGATGAGGTCGGTGAGGATCGCACGCTACTGGTCTGTTGTGGTGCCTTCCGCTGCAAGGCAGACCGCTTCCCTAACCTCACTCTAAAGAAGATCCCCAAGATGGTGTTGTCTCGCTGTGAGTGGGGCCATGATGACTACAGCTTGAATGTAGAGAACCTGCCGATGCAGGAGACCACAACAGAACCCTCTCCAAAACAGAAAGAGCTGTTTGACGATGAGGAGCAGGCATAATGAGCCATACCTCACATTACACCAGCACACGTGCACTCAACGCCATTACGGGACGCTTGAGCCTGCGCAAACCACAAGAGGAGTCCCTACAGGCGTTGGCAAAAGCGATTGAGGCCGCTCCTGACCTGCTCTCTTCTACACAGGATATCGAGGCACTGTTAAAGGCACTGACAGCAGAGTTCCCCACCCTATCTGATTTTGAGCGTGACTTTCCCTCCCTCTGTTTTGCCTTGGCAACTGGGGTTGGCAAGACCCGTTTGATGGGGGCTTTTATCAGCTACCTACACTTGGCACAGGGGATTAAAAACTTCTTTGTGCTGGCCCCTAATCTGACCATCTATAACAAACTGATTGCTGACTTCACCCCAAACAATCCCAAGTATGTCTTTACCGGTATTGCCGAGTTTTCCGCCTATCCCCCAGAGATCATCACCGGAGATAACTATGAGCAGCGCGGCCCCAATCTGGGAATGCTGAGCCCGGTCACCATCAACATATTCAATATCTCAAAGATTGTCTCTGAGGTGCGGGGTGGAAAGGCTCCCCGCATCAAGCGCCTGACCGAGGTTCTCGGTGATAGCTATTTCAACCATCTCTCCAGTCTGGACGATCTGGTGCTATTGATGGATGAGTCTCACCGTTACCGTGCCAATGCTGGAATGCGAGCCATTAATGAGCTGAGACCCCGACTCGGGTTGGAGTTAACCGCAACCCCCTTTACCGAGTCTAAACGGGGTCCTGTCTCTTTCAAAAATGTAGTGGTTGATTACCCCCTCGCCTGCGCAATGGATGATGGTTTTGTTAAAGAGCCTGCGGTGGTTACTCAACGCAACTTTGACCCCAAGCAATATACTCCAGAGCAGCTGGAGCGGATCAAACTGGAGGATGGAGTACGACTCCATGAGACCACCAAACTGGAACTTTTCACCTACGCCAAGCAGTATGAGGCGAAGGTAGTAAAACCGTTTATGCTGGTGATTGCACGAGATACTCAGCACGCCTCTCAGCTACTGGAGCTGATGGAGTCCCCCCAATTTTTTGGTGGACGTTATCAAGGCAAGGTGATTCAGGTCGATAGCTCCAAAAGTGGTGCCGCAGAGGAGCAGATGATTCTGCGCCTGCTGGCCGTTGAGAGTGTCGATGAACCCACCGAGATTGTCATCCACGTTAATATGTTGAAGGAGGGGTGGGATGTTACCAACCTCTATACCATCGTCCCCTTACGGGCAGCCAATGCACGTACACTGATTGAACAATCTATTGGTCGAGGCTTGCGCCTACCGTATGGCAAACGCACGGGGGTAGATCTGGTAGATCGGTTAAATATTGTGGCACATGACCGTTTTCAGGAGATTGTGGATGCCGCCAACGATCCTAAAAATCCACTACGGATGCGTAAGGTCATTTTAGAGCATGAAGATGGAGAGATGCCTACAGACAGTGTCTCCGTCACCTCTCGCATGGAAGGGCTATTTACGGGTCAATCAATTCAAAGTGCCACCGGACAGGATTACGCAACACAACCTCATTCAGAGAAAGAGGAAACCCCCATTTTTAATGGTGTTGCCGAGCAGGATGTCGCATTGACCACACTACGGGTACTACAAAGCTATCAACATAAACCCAAAGTTGCCCCCACAAGCCAATCATTGAGCAGCCCTGAAATACAGCAGGAGGTTTTGCGTAAAGTTTCTGAAAGGCTTACCCCGCAACAACGCTCCCTGTTAGAGGATGAGGAGAAGATTGATCTACAAGCCGTAATCAGCAAGGCCACAGAGTTGATGGTGGGGCAGACCATCGACATACCCCGTGTGATGGTGGTTCCATCCGGCGAGGTCAGCTATGGCTATACCCCCTTTGTACTGGAGTTGGAACAACTGAATCTGAAGCCCAGTGACCGGGAGTTGATCTCTCAAGGGTTGCAGTCCAGCAAACAAATTTTGATCTCATCGCTGCCAACCAAGAAATATACACGCTTGGAAGACTATATTGTTGAGCACATCGTTGACTATGATGACATCTCATACGATGAACATGCCGAGTTGATTTATGACCTGGCCGCTCAAACAGTCAGCCATTTCAGAGAGGTGCGTGAATACTCAGAAGATGAACTACACAATATTTTCTTTGGTTACGGCAAACGTATTGCAGAGAATATCCATGCACAAATGGCTGAACATTACTGGGAGAAGGCCACCGATTATGAGGTCACCGTAACAGCTGGGTTTGCTCCACTGAAAGAGGCCGCTTACACCACCAGTGACCATCGGATTCATCCAGTACGTAATACGGTCACTGATAAAGGCAAGATTAAGAAAATGATTTTTGGAGGGTTCAACCATTGCCTCTATGAAGTACAAAAATTCGACTCCAACACAGAACGTACTTTTGCTCTGATTCTGGAACGAGAGGCACTCAAATGGTTCAAACCGGTTAGTGGACAGTTCCAGATTCTTTATAAAGATGGTGCTCATCAGCGTGAGTACTTGCCAGATTTTATCGCTGAACTAGATGGAAAGGTGGTTATGGTGGAGACCAAGGCCAGGAAAGATTTAGAGGATTCGTTAGTGATTAGCAAAGGGGGGGCAGCTAAAGAGTGGTGTAGTAATGCCAGCGACTATCTAACCAAAAATGGAGGAAAACCTTGGGAGTATTGGCTAATTCCTCATGATGAGGTAATTGAGAATAGAGACCTTAACGGCTTCACTTCTATGCTATAAACTGAGCAGGTAACAACCTAACAGTGGATGGAGAAACAATGAAAGCAATATTGAAACAGGGGGCTACTCTAGCAACCGCTCTATTAACAGTCACAACCCTCACAGGCTGCGGAGAAAACAGCAGCACCCAGCAGACTGTCTCACCCGCCGCCGCTGAGAAAGAGAGCTACAATCTGCGCCTCGCCCACACTTGGCCTACCAAATTCCCTATCTTCGGCGATGCTATCCACAACATGGCGACAATGGCGAGCAAGATGTCCGATGGCCGCATCAACATCACCATCGACTCCAAGAACAAGCATAAGGCCCCTCTCGGCATCTTTGATATGGTGAAGTCAGGCCAGTATGATATGGGCCACTCCGCCTCTTACTACTGGAAGGGTAAAGTCTCCAACACCCTCTTCTTCACTACCATGCCCTTTGGTATGACAGCCCCTGAGCAGTACGCTTGGCGCTACTATGGTGGCGGTCAAGAGCTGGCAGAGAAAGTATATGCCCCACATAATCTGATCACCTTCCCCGGTGGTAATACGGGCAACCAGATGGGGGGCTGGTTCCAGAAGGAGATCAACACCATTGAAGACCTTCAAGGGTTGAAGATGCGCATCCCCGGATTTGCAGGTGAGGTACTGGCTAAGGTCGGCGCAAAACCCACCAACATCCCAGCAGGTGAGCTGTACACCGCACTAGAGCGTGGCACCATTGATGCGCTGGAGTGGGTTGGGCCCTCACTTGATCTGCGCATGGGGTTTCACAAGATTGCCCCCTACTACTACACCGGATGGCATGAGCCAGCAACTGAGCTACAGTTCCTGATCAACAAAGAGAAGTGGGCCAGCTTCCCTGCTGATATTCAGGAGATCTTACGTGTAGCAATGCGTACTGCAGCCTATGATATGTATGCGCAGTCACAACATGAGAGCGCGAAGAACTGGGCCTCAATCAAGACGGAGTACCCTAATATTCAGGTGAAGTCCTTCCCTACTGCAGTACTGCAGGCGATGAAGAGCGCCAATGACACACTGATCGCAGAGCGTTCGGCAGCAGACCCACTGGCGAAGGAGATTATCGATTCGCAAGCAGCCTATCTCAGCACGGCACGTGCTTGGACCAAGATCTCGGACCAGAGCTACTTCCAGACGGTGGAAGCATTAAAGTAACAAAGCATAAAACAGACCAAGGGGCCGCAAGGCCCCTTTTTTGTGTGCAGGTATAATCTCCCTATGAATCTACTCACAAAGATTGACCGGATCACTGCTGCCATCGGTAAGCTCTCAGCCATACTGTTACTGCTACTGCTCCTCAACGTCTTCTACGATGTCATCATGCGCTACCTATTCAACGATGTCTCTATCGGTATGCAGGAGCTGGAGTGGCACCTCTACGCTACACTATTCCTACTCGGCATCTCCTACACCTTGTCACAGAATGGTCATGTACGGGTTGATGTGATTTATAACCAGCTCTCCCCCAGGCGACAGGCGATGATTGATATTGGCGGTACACTGCTGCTACTGATCCCCTTCGCTCTGTTGATTAGCTGGTATGGCGTGGGCTTTGTTGCTGACAGTTATCAGCTGGGGGAGGGCAGTGGAGATCCCGGCGGGCTCCCCTACCGCTGGGTTATCAAGGCGATGATTCCACTCTCCTTCCTGCTGCTAATTCTCAGCAGTATCGGCTTTATGCTGCGAGCATGGCAGCGCATGGAGAGTGACAGATGATCGGTCTATTGATGTTTGTCACTGCTCTGCTATTGCTACTGTTTGGCTTCCCTGTCGCCTTCACCTTTGGCGGCGTGGCACTGCTGTTTGGTGTGCTCTCTGAAGGGGTAGAGATCTTCGCCTTTATGCCATTCCGTATCCAGTCGATCATGGAGAACTCCACACTGATGGCGATTCCGCTATTTATCTTTATGGGAATCATGCTGCAGAAGACCAATCTTGCTGAACAGCTTCTTGAGTCGATGGCAAAGCTCTTCGGCAAGGTCTCCGGCGGTCTGGCGATTTCTACTATATTGGTTGGCACCCTGCTGGCAGCATCAACAGGCGTAGTCGGAGCGAGCGTAGTGGCAATGGGGGTGATCTCACTACCGGTGATGTTGAAGTATAAGTACAACCGCCCACTCAGCTGCGGAGTCATCTGCGCCTCTGGCACCTTGGGGCAGATTATCCCCCCCTCGATCATCCTGATTATTTTGGGGGATGTGATGGGGCTACCGGTAGGGGACCTGTTCAGAGCAGCAGTGATCCCCGGACTGGTGTTGGTCGGGCTCTATATCGGCTATGTGCTGCTCTACAGCCACTTTGTTGAGGACAGCGCACCTGCAATCCCGTTTGATGACGATGAGCAGAGCAGACGCGGCCAACAGTATCTACAGGCCATGAAGGCGATCATACCGCCACTGGTGCTGATCATTGTGGTGCTGGGTTCGATCTTCTCCGGTATCGCCACCCCTACCGAGTCCTCTGCTGTCGGTGGTGTCGGTGCTATTGTGTTATCCATACTCTACCGAAAATTCTCTCTCAAGGCGTTACTGAACAGTGCAGAAGAGACTGTGAAGATCACAGCCATGGTGTTTGCTATTCTGGTTGGAGCAACCGCCTTCTCTATGGCCTTCACCTATACCGGCGGCGATCGCGTAGTAGAGAGCTACCTGCTGCAGCTTCCCGGCGAGAAGTGGGGCTTCCTCATCTTCTCGATGCTGTTTATTCTGCTGTTGGGCTTCTTTATCGACTTTGTCGAGATCGCCTTTATTGTCGTGCCAATCTTGCTGCCGATAGCCGAGGTATTAGGTATCCCGTTACTCTGGTATGCGATCTTGATTGCAATGAATCTACAGACCTCATTCCTCACCCCGCCGTTTGGCTTCAGTCTCTTTTACCTGAAGGGGGTAGCACCACCCGAGATAAAGACCACCGATATCTATCGAGGGGTGACCCCCTTTATCCTCATCCAGATCTCGGTACTGGCCTCTATTCTCACATTTCCCAATTTTTATGGTTTGAGCTAAGAGAGGTTCTAACAAGCACCCCCACCAAAAACCATTAGCGACGGCAAAGAAAGCGCGCTCTACACGCCCCCATGTACAGCATATTCTGCAATCTGAGTAACGTCCTCCAGAATATCTTCATCAATCATCAACTCTTCAAGGGCAAGTTTATTTGCAAGTTCACCCTCGCTCTTTATATCGATTGTTGGATAGATCACCCTGCCAACAAGATGATTGCTAACCTTCAGAATGGAAACCAGAGCCTGGATATTAGTATCTACACTACCATCTTGCTCCGCATAATCGATATTATGTGAGAGCAAGATGGCATCACAGATACGTTCAGGAAGCTCCCACTGCTTAGTCAGTAAATAACTCACTGCCATATGTGTAGTTTTCAATATTTTTCGATCAAAATCTAAAATTGAGGCGATGATGGAGTGTGAGTGGCGATAGACCTCATTGTATCTAGCATGTTTCTTCTCACAGATTAAAACACCTGCATCCTGAAATAGCCCAGCCAGAAAGGCATCCTCTGAAGAGACCCCAAATACCGCTTGTGACAGAGCCTCTGAAACAACCGCAGTGGCATTAGCCTGTTTCCAAAAATCACTATCAAACTCACTCTGGTCCCCAAGCGCCTCTCTTAATGCAGAGGCCAAGAGTACATTTTTCAGGCTCTTCAGCCCCAGAATAACAACAGCCTGTGCAATCGAGTTAACCTTGTTGCTCAATCCATATGCAGCTGAGTTGACCTGCTTAAGCAGCATACCTGAAAGCTTGATGTCACCTGATATGATTTCTGTGATGTAGTCAGCATCAGGTTCACTCTTTGCTACCTCTTTTTGCAGTGCCGTAACCGCCTCGGGAACCGCAGGAAATTGGATACTATCGATTAACCACTGGGCGTTAACCAGCTCTCTCTCCGATGGGTGAAACGGTTTTTTATCGGTAATTACAGATAAAGGTAATTTCTCTTTGGACCTCTGCTTCTCATACTTGTTGATAATCGATCTGGTTTTTTTCTCAACAATTGGCTTCACCACATAACCTGCTACCCGAAGCTTGGTTGCCTCGCGGAGAATGTCAGGAAACGCATCTGCACTGATAATACAGATGAATGACTCCTTATCCTGCTCACGAATTTTGCGCAATACGCCCATGCCATCCAATTTTGGCATATTGATATCCAACAAAGTGATGTCTGGTTTGTGTTGCTGATATAGCTGAAGTGCCTCTTCTCCATCACGTGCAACGGCAACCACTTCACACCTTTCACGCTTCAGCAGTTGAAGCAAAAGCACTCTCACAAGCTCTTCGTCATCAGCCAACAGTACGGTTGGTTTATTATCTTTCATTGGCTTCATCCATTCTCTGCGGGTCTATCACTTCAGAGTTGATCTGCTATATTTTGAGATCGATTATTTGATCTGTTTCTATGATCTCATAATTTCAGTAAACTCTGAAGGGTAAAGGCTATTCAGACCAATCCTAAGTCACATCAAAGTAGGTTAAGTATTCTAAAAATAGTACTGGTAACGCAATGTAAGAGTATCCGGCAGATCTCCAAACTCTGACTGAGGTACAGCTGCTGCAGCCTCTTTACCATTGGCAACTAGAACCGAGAGCAGCAGTTCAGACTCATCACTCAGTGAGTAGTTGAGGTTAAGCTGATTCAGTAACGAACTGTGTGACTCCCCTCCCACACCCTCCAGACGGCTTGCCAACAGCATATACCCCCCTCGTAACAGCGGAGTAAGATCACGGCTCAAACTCACCCCCAGCAAGTTACGACTCGACTGTGGCAGCAGCCCACTCAACACCAATAGATCGCTGCTGGCTGCTAACAGTTGATGTTCCTGCTCTGCACCACGGCTATTCTCATACCACTCTAGATCCAGCAGCGTACCCTCTTCAAACTGATATTGAGCCCCCACAACCCAGAGCCTGCTCTGCTCTCCTGACTGCCGTTGTGTTGCACGCCCCTCTAACCGAACCCCCAATGTCCCCCAGCTACTCTCCAGACTGCCCCCCACCATCTTGTGGCCGATCACTTGGCCCACCACCAAAGTAAACTCTGACTCCACCCCCAATACACTGCGATAATGTGCTGCAGTACTGTTCTGCTGCGTAGCTGGGGAAGCGGTGTGTACCACACTCACTGCACTCAACTCTTGAGGAGACCACTCTAGCAGTGCGGCATCAATACCGGGTTTATAGGCTGTATCCAGGTCAGTTGGGGAGAAGGCCCCCAACAAGTTGGTGGGTTGCCAGAAGTGGCCCGCCCCCCACTCTATCGGCTGACGACCGAGCGAAACCGTTACCCCCTCAAAATAGTGGCGAAAAAGCAGGCGATCTACCTCTGCTTGCAGCTGCTGCGAACCCGAGCCATGCACTGTCTGTAGTGAATGAGCACGGAATAGCCTACTGGAGTGGTTACTGGCTGTAGCACCCCCACTATGTTGCTGTCGTGTAGCTCGTAGGTGGAGTGACCACTCCGATGCCTCAACCCCATCATCCACCATCCAGCGCAACCCTTGCTGGTTGGCACTGGCCCCATGCTCATCCACCACACCCACCAAGGAGAGCCTGCCACCCTGCTCACTGGCATGGGCCGTTGCGGTTAACAATAGAGACAGAGCTATTTGAACCAGAGCATACATACGCTACAGAGCACTCTTCTGATCCGAAATTATGCGTCCATCCTGCAAGGTGACCGTGCGCTCGGCACGCTGCATCACCCGTGGGTCATGGGTAGAGAAGATAAAGGTGGTCTGCTGCTGATGACAGAGCTGCTCCATCAGGTCGAGCAGGGCGGTTGCATTCTCTGAATCAAGATTAGCCGTCGGCTCATCAGCCAGCACCAGCCGTGGCCCCGCCGCCAGCGCTCGTGCGACTGCCACCCGCTGCTGCTGCCCACCACTGAGTGCAGCAGGACGACGATCCATCATCGACTCCAGCCCTACCCGCTGTAGATACTCGATCGCCCGCGCTCTGCATTGTTGAGGAGGCACCCCTTGCAGCACCATCACCAGTTCCACATTTTCCAGCGCACTCAACACGGGCACTAAGTTATAGGCCTGGAATACAAAACCAATCTCAGTAAGGCGGAATTGAGAGAGTGCCGTCTCCTCCATGGAGGTCAACTCCACCCCGTTTAACTGAATAGAGCCACGGTCTGCACGATCCAGACCACCAATCAAATTAAGTAGCGTGGTTTTACCAGAGCCAGAAGGGCCCACCAATGCCACAAACTCTCCGCAATCAATCTGTAGGTCAATGGCAGTGAGGGCATCAACATCCACCTCACCCTGACGGTAACGCTTCTCCACCCCCTCTATCTTCAGTAGTGTCATCTTCTCCCTCTGCTCCATCAACTTTGCTTCATCAGCTTTTCTTCATCAACTCTGAAGCGCTTCAATCGGTGTAACACGCGCCGCCTTGATCGCTGGGTAGACTCCTGATGCCAGTGTAGCCCCAAAGATCATCAACGTCAGTTGGATAATACGATCCAGTGAGAGCTCGGTATAGATCACCGGGTCCATCATCGTCCCCATCATCTCCATACTCACCCCCAGTGCACTGAAGTCAATGCCATGACTGCCCAACCAGAGGTGTATACCCCCACCCACCAACCAGCCACTGACCACCGCCATCAGGCTCAGCAACAGAGACTCATAGAAAACCAGCAGCAGCAATGCCGCTCGCCCCATCCCCAAGGCCCGCAACAGTCCAAATTCACGGGTGCGCTCCAGCACACTCATCAATACTGTATTGATGATACCGAAAATCACCAAGATCAGAATCAGAGTGAGAAAAATGTAGTTCCCCGCATCATCCACCGCAATAAACTGTAGCAGCTGCGGCATCAGCTGTTGCCACTCAAGCACTGCTACCTCGGCTGCAAATGGCTGTTGTTGGAGCTGCTGCTTCCAAATCACTGCCTGATCTGGATGGTCGAAGAATAGTGCATAGCGGGTTATCGGTGAGCGCTCCAGAGCGGCTCCCTCCCCCTGAAGGAAGCGTTGAGCAAAGTGGAGAGGGGTCAGGATCAAGTAGCGATCCATCTCCTCCATCCCCGCACGAAAGATACCCCGCACCCGTCCCAACTGCGCCTGCGAGTCGCCCCCCTCGGTACCAGCCATCAATACAATTTTACTACCGATCTTGGCACCCAATTTGTGCGCCATGCGTTCACCGATCCATAGACCTCGCTGCTCATCCGGCTGCATCCAGCGCCCAGCCACCATTCGCTCCTGTAGCTGTTTAGCTCTAGGGTCATTCAACGCAACCCCCTCTACCCCCGCCCCCGTTGCATGACCCGCAGTGGTCGCCAGCACCTGCAGTGAGACTCGGGGTTGGATCTGCGCAGGAATCTGTAACTTCTGGAGTTGGGCAGCCAAGGTTATGCCATCAGCAATATAGCGGTGGTTAGCGGGAGCATCCAGATAGTCTCGGTGCTGAATGGTGAGATGCCCCTCCCCCAATTGGATCGCATTACGGATAAGCGAATTATGGCTACCATCCCCAATGCCGATAGAGAGCACTGCCATCCCAAACCCCAGCGCAATAGAGCTGAGGGTGATCAGGGTACGGCGACGGTTACGCCAGAGGTTGCGCCATGCCAGCATCATCAACATCGTCACTGGGATCTGTTGCATACTCACCCCAGCACCTCCACAGGCTTCAAGCGCAGTGTACGCCACGCAGGGATCAGTGCAGCAATCAGGGTGATGGTGATCATCATCAACGAACCGCTCCAAATATGCTGCAGCTGCAGATCAACGTTCATTACTGGCTCAAACACCATCCCACCCCAGTCATACCCATCCGGCAGTTGAGCACTGAAGTCGATACCGTGACGCTCCAACTGCAGCCCAAGCACACTACCCAACAGCGATCCACAAAGTGCCGCAAGCAGCGCCAGCAGCAGAGACTCCAGCAGCACCATACCCAACAAGCGCCAGCGACTCATCCCAATCGCCAACAAAATACCAAACTCATGAGTGCGCTCATGGATCGACATCATCATGGTGTTGACCATCCCCAGTGAGGCGAGGGTGATGATAATAGCGCCAATCACCCCCATCATGGCACTGCTCATCTCCATGATGTCGGCAACTGCAGGGGTCAGCTCACGCCAGTTACGGATACGCGCCGCACCACCCAGCTTGTCCAGTGGATGGGTGGCTGCCAGCGCTATCAACTGTTGTTCAATGCGTGCTTGCAGCAATGCATCTGCTGGGGCCTGAACGGCCAACTCGTGCACCCCCTGCTCCAACACCATCAGCTCTTGGTAGGCCGCAATCGACATCAAGACACCACTGCGGTCAAACCCCGGATCGATCGGTTTGAGTACTCCAGCAACCTGAAACAGTCCATTACCGATACTGCCATCCGCTGCCTGTGTCACCAGAATCAGTTCATCACCAGGGTGGAGCAGTAACTGCTTTGCCATCTGTGTGCCTATCAGCACTTGATCTCGTACAGTACCATCTGCCGTATCTACCACCCGCTCCAGTTTCGCTTCCCCACTGCGCAGGTGCCTTAACAGCTCACTCACCGCCACCTCCCGCACTGGATCAACCGCACGAATCATTGCGGCAGCAGAACTCTGTTCGCTACTGGCCAAACCATCAGCATAGAGGCGCGGAGCCATCTTCAACAGAGGAAAGCGCTGTGACAGCTGATCCAGATAGACCCATGGTAGCGTGGCGTAGAGGTCCCGACTGTCGATAAAGGCTTGACGATGAATCTGTAGTGGACTGGTCGTGAGCGCAGTTGCCGAGCGCTCCATCTGCTGCTTCATCCCCTCCAGTAGCGCCGCATTAAGTAACAGCATCAGCAGACCACCGCTGAGGGCAAGCAGGGTTAACAGGCTACGCGCTGGGTTACGCCAGAGGTTTCGCCAAGCAATCGACAGAATCATCGATCACCTGCGCTTACGCAGGCTGCGTAGTGAGAAGCGCTGCTCTTCTATCGGCAGATCAAAAGCGATCTGTTGATAGTGGATGATGGTTGATTCACCAGGCTTATCCTCTGGGGTTAGGGTCAAGCGCATCGGTACGGTTCTATCCCCAATCTGCTGTAGTTGATCAAACTGCATCAGCCGAACTTTAGCCCCCTCCTCATCGTAGTAGATCGCCTCTATTGGGGTCAGTGTATCCTGTCGGATGGTCATCACCACACGCCCCCAAACCACCGCAGCATCGGGTTTTGGAATGGCGCTCACCTCATAGATCAGCACCCCATCGCGCTCCCCCTCAAAGCTGAGGCTGCTGTTGTACTCCTCTTGGTAGCGGCTCTCCTTCACCAGATCATCATGAGTAAAATGGCTACCCATCCAGCTTCCACCCATCATGCTGGCGGGGATCTTGGTGGTGCGGTTAATCTTTGGCAGGTAGTTCCAGATATTGCGCTCCACCTTGAGGGTGGCAATACCGCGATCCTTTTTAGGTTCACGGATCAACAGCAGGGAGCGCTCCTTCCCCTTGGACCACACCTCCATCTTCATACTGCGGGCATAACGTTGGGTCTTCACCTTCATGGTGAGGGTGGCGTGTGAGCTCTCCCCACGCCATAGTGCATCGACCCGCTTCATCAGCGTATCCACCTCAACTGCTTGTAGTGGGGGGGAGAGTGCGCCCTCAACCAGCAGCAGTAGTGCGGTAAGTAGTTTTGGCACTCAGCCCGCCTCCTTGTAATGACCCAAACAGTAGGTCACCTCAGCCCCCAGCAGTACCACCACCCAAGAGAGGTAGACCCAGATAAACAGAATCGGCACAGCGGCCAATGCTCCATAGAGTGCCTCATAGGTAGAGAACTCGGTGATATAAAGGGCAAAGAGCTGTTTGCTCAGCTCAAACAACACGGCGGCCACAACAGCCCCCGTCAACGCATGTAGAAAGCGCACCCGCTCTCCCGGCACTAGGGTATAGAGCATCATAAAGGCGAGTACCGAGGTGAGATAGGGGAGCACCTTCAGCAGTCCATTTTGTAGCCCCACACTCTCCAGCCCCACATGTGAAATCACACTCTCCTCTGCAGCAGCCAACAGAAAGGAGGAGGCTGCCAGCCCAGCACCAATCAGCAACGGCCCCAGAGTCAGTACCGACCAGTAGAGCATAAAGGCGTTGGCGATGCCGCGACGGTGGGGGTTTTCCCAGATATCATCGATGGTGCGATCTACTGCGGCCATCAACATCATTGCCACTACCACCAGAAATAGAATTCCAAAGGCTGTCATCTGTTTGGTGTTGGCAACAAAGGCTTGTAACGACTTCTGAATCTGCTCACCCGCTGCAGGTACAAAGTTGCGGAAGACAAAGGCCTCTAGCTGTCCAGAGACCTGTTCAAAAGCAGGGAAGGCGGTGAACACCGCCACCATCACACCGAGCAGCGGCACCAATGAGAGCAGGGTCATGTAAGAGAGTGAACCCGCATTGAGCTGGATACGGTCTTTCGCCAGCTTGCTCCAGAAGTAGGCGATAAAGCGCCGACTATCGTCCAGCCTATCGGCATAGCTGGATTGATTAGATGATATTTGAGAAGGCTCCATAGCCACTCAATGTACCTTACCCTATGACTGCCAACAACTCCCGCCGCCCGACTATGCCGCCATTTCTCCAAACCAAAAACTATCCTCTGCAGAGAGAAACGCCTCATAAGGCATGTAGTGCTGACCATCACAAGAGAAGTGAAGCCCTACCATGCCATTGACTAGGTTGAGTGAGGCATCACGCAGGTAGACAACCTCATCAGCCAGCCGCAGTAACTTGAACTTTTTTAGAATTTCTCCCACCCGCTCTTTTGGCACCATCGCCTTTTGTGGGTAGCCCTGTCCTGCATACCCCAGACAGACCGATGGCTGCAGAATCTCATCCAGCACGTGGATATGGTATTGATGTGGTTCATCATATAGCCACAACATCGCACGAGAACTGGAGAAGTGAATCTCTGTATGGAACACCCCACGCTCAACCATGAGCTCATCAATCGTACTCAGGACATCATCCAGCTGCTGATCCATGCGGCTCACCTGACGCTCTTGCATAAACAGTGTCTGGCGTACCGAGGGATCACCTTTGATCTGCATCCAGTGACGCGCCAACTCACTCTCTCGTTTCTCTTGCGGCAAGGCACTAAGACGCAGATCAATTGCGACAAAGCCAACAATCTCCTGCAACCGCTCCACCTCAAAGATCGCAGTAATACAACTTCTGCGGGTTGCTTGGCTGATATAGACATCAGACAACACCACTCGCCCTCGCTTCTCCTGATCAATGGAAAAATATGGGCGATCAGAGAGGTGCTGCCCCCTCACCAATCTATTAACCATTTCAGGCATAACATTGGAGCTCACTTGAGTACCCTCACAATCCACCACGTAGAGCAACTCACAACCCGGCAATTGTGAACACTCTCCCCCATCAAACAGACGGTCTGACAACAACCCATCCAATGCAACAACATCTCCCCAACAGCCACTGCACGCCTGTGCCAACTCTGCCATCGGTTGCTGTAGATAGTCTGCCAAGCGCTCCTTCTCAGCCTCTACAAACTCTGAAAACATTTTCATAACGCCGCCCCTTTTTTCTCTCAATATAATGGGTATGAGAGCAAGGCACATGCCACAGCATCAATAACCAAATATTTCAGTTGGTTATCTATTTTTGATCCCGTTTATCCACGCAGCAGCGCACCATTTTGGGGCGAACCAATCCCCCTTTGCCCCTCTATGAGACCTTAATAACAGCCTAATCCACTTCATTTTTCCCTAATAGTGCCGATAACTTTAAATAGAGGTCCAATACGATGATGACAATTACAGGTATAACCCAAGCAGCCATTGGAATGAGTAGAGCGACTCAAAGGCTCCATGAGTATCACGCAACTGCAAAACAGACCGTATCTCCTGAACTTCACAAAAAACTGGAGCAGTATGGTGTCTCAGTACACTTCAGCCCAGAGGCAGAGGCCTATCGCAGCCACCCTGAGCACCCTACAGCCGAGCCCGCTCCTCCTATTCCACTGTGGAATGCCATCTTCAAGAAGTTAGGGCTGGTCTAATCTGCCTGTCGTCCCTCAGTGGGACGGCATCAAATTATTTAATTGCTAAAAAGCAGTTAACAACTACTGTATACTATCAGCATCTTACCTCTCAATAAGAGAGCTTATAACTCGGAAGATGTATTGCCCTTGCTTTTCATTCTCCCCACAATGCATCTCCGTTTGTAACAAAGTCGAAAACAGATCACTCTATGGCACTCTCACCCATCTATAAAAATGAGATTCGACGCTCAAAGCTATTTGCCGGTTTTGATAAAGAGGCCCTAGACCAGCTCTTCCTAAGAGCGAGACTCATCCACAAGAAATCTGGAGACCCACTATTCAAGAAAGGGGACTCCGCTTCACATTTCTACATTGTCCGCACCGGTTGCGCCAAACAGTTCCTGACCTCATCCAGTGGTCATGAAAAGACCCTCGATGTGGTTCGTCCAAGTACTGCACTGGCTGAGATTCAGATGTTTCTCGACCAAGCGGAACACTACTGCAACTGTGAGATGCTGGAAGATGGTGAACTATTTGAGTTTAACTGTGCTGAATATATGAAAATATTACACCAGCACCCTGCCTACGCCCTGCCACTGATCAGCGCCCTAAGCCATAAGATTCAACATCAAACAGAAGAGATCGGCAACCTTACACTGGCAGATGCCCGCCACCGCTTAACCCACTACATCTTCTCGCAAATTGAGTGTGACGAGAAACATCAGTGTGACCCTACCTCCTTAGAGTGTGAAAGCAGCGATAGTTGCGCGCTCCAACTACCCACCTCAAAAGCGACCATCGCCTCTCTACTTTCGATCCAGCGCGAAACCTTTTCCCGTATTCTGGGGAAGATGAAGGCCGAAGAGATTATCAGCGTAAAGGGGAGCCGGATTCAGATCACTAACCTGAAAAAATTACGTGACTCTGTAGTGTAACCATCGCAACACCCCATCAAGCCACCTGATAATAGATATTCTGCGGATGGTTGGCCTCAGCAAAAAAGTACCAGCGCTCTGCAATCAACCCCAGATATTGCACCGCCAGTGCAGCCATAAACAGAGTATCAAATGGCCCACTGATGCCCAGCGCCAGAAACAGTATCGGCAGCGGGAAGACAAAGAGGATAAAGGTCCACTTCACCCACTTCACCAGTAGCTGCGGTTTTCCGTGGAAATACTCTCGTGTGTTAAAGGAGCCGCCCATCGCCCCCTGTGCCATCTGTCGAATAGTGGAGTGGCGTACACCAATCGCGGTCTGCGGGGTTGATTTGGGGCGTAATAGACGATTACGGATCAGCGAAGCACCTCGGCTCAGCAGTGCCATCACCGTCAGCACCATTGCCCATCCACCGATAAAATTCACCAGCTCTGGCGCGGCATAGTAGGTAAAGAGCGTTGCCAGAGTAAAACCAGAAGCCCCCCCCAACAGAATAAAGTTAAGTACCGTCAGTGGAGAGGCCCACTCTTGCAAAAAACGGATCGAGGCATAGATCATTGCGGTACAGAGGAACAGGGTGAAGGCAAGCAGGGTGGTGATCGCCCCCATCAATAGCGTCAGGTCAATCGCGAACCCTTCACCTACCGTGATCAGCACCGGATTCCACCCCATAAAGTGAAACAGACCATATAGAAAAAGACTCCCCATAAACAGTGGTAGTGCAATCACTTCACGTGAGAGCCACGAGGTGCGCCACTGGGTGACGGAACGCCAAGCACGCTCTGGATGCCCCAGATGGAAGAGGGAGGCGATCAGCCCCATTCCCAGCAGAACCAACGCGATCAGACTGCCTACCCCATAGAAGATGCGGTCATCGCCTTGGGTCATTGGGATCAGCTCCACCACGGAGTAGACCTGTGCGGTGTAGATGGCCAGAAATAGCCCCTGACCCAGTCCAATCAGGGTGGTGAGAAAAATTACTGAAAAAGCGGGATGCATAGTATGACTTCCAAAAGGTTATATAGGGGTGCCCTATGGTTTTACCAACTCATGATGTCGTCTAGTGACTGATCATCTTTACTGGGCTTGGTGAAGTTCTCTCTCTTCAGCGGATTATCCGCACGCACCAGCTCCTCTTCACGCACTCGAATATGGGTCTTGCGACGAGGCAGGTAGTGGTTAGAGGGTTGCGCCCCCCACTCGGCCATCAGCGGGTACCCCCCCTCTTCACGGATCTTCACCGAGACCTCGGAGTCTGGATCTTCCACATCACCAAACAGCCGCGCACTGGTCGGGCAGGAGATGACGCAGGCGGGCTGACGTTCCGCCTCTGGCAGCGATAGATCGTAGATACGGTCAACACAGAGGGTGCACTTCTTCATCACCTTAGACTGCTCATCAAACTCACGCGCACCGTAAGGACAGGCCCAAGAGCAGTATTTGCAACCGATACATTTATCGTAATCGACCAGCACAATACCATCCTCTTCCCGCTTGTAGCTGGCCCCTGTAGGACAGACTGGAACACAAGGCGGCTCAGCGCAGTGCATACAGGACTTGGGAAAGTGCAAGGTATCGGTATTGGGGAAGGTGCCGATCTCATAGGTCTGCATCCGGTTAAAGAAGGTACCTGTTGGCTCTGCACGGTACGGATTCTGATCCGGCATCGGACCTGCTTCACCGGAGCTGTTCCACTCCTTACAGCTGGTGACACAGCCACTACAACCGACACAGACATTGAGATCGATGACCAAGGCTAACTGTGTCATGAGCGGTCTCCCTCTGGCAGTAACTTCTTAAACAGCCCACTCCCCCCTCTGAAGGCGAGCCACTTACCAGCCCGTTTCATCATCCCCGGTGCTGGTTTAACGGTGTGGAACTGCGGAGAGGTGACCTTAGGTTCTTGCGATGCGGCCTTGTAGACCCGTACCCGCACATCATACCAACCCGCTTGTCCGGTAATCGGATCTGAGTTGGAGATGTGTCCCTCCCCCGCCTTGGCTGGTAACTCTTCAGCAATCAGATGGTTGAGCAAAAAACCCTTCTTCGACTCATTGGCCTTAGGATCAAGATTCCACGCACCAGAGGCCTTACCAATCGCATTCCAGGTCCACACTGTACCCGGCTCTACCGCCTCGCTGAAGCGGCACATACAACGTACTTTTCCGTGCATCGACTCCACCCAGATCCAATCCCCATCCTCAAAGCCATTGGCCACCCCCACACTGGGGTGGAGGTAGAGGTGGTTGTGGGCGTGAATCTGGCGCAACCATGCATTCTGTGAGTCCCACGAGTGGTACATCGCCATTGGACGCTGGGTAATCGCACTCAACGGAAACTTGTGGCGGTCGGTACGCGCGGTCTCTAGCGGCTCATGGTAGAACGGTAGCGGATCAAAGTACTCCTCAACACGCTGACGTAGTCGCTCTGGTGGTTGCTTGCCGGGGCGCTTACCCTGTGCCGAGAGGCGGAACTTCTGCAGCACCTCGGAGTAGATGTGGATATTGATGGGGTCGACATGACGGGTGAGGCGGTGATGCCGCGCCCACTCCAGATAGCCCTGATTCCAGTTACGCATGTACTGGTAGGATTTGGGCAGCTCATGGTGGTAGACGCAGTTGTTCTGCGCGTACATCTCCCACTGGTTGGGGTTGGGTTCACCCTGCATAAACTTCTCGCCGCCCTTACCTCGCCAGCCGGAGAGGAAGCCGATGCCGGAACCCGGTTCAGTCTCATAGTTGACCACAAAATCAGGGTAGTCACGATACTTGCGCTCCCCTTCCTTATCCACAAAGGCGGGTAGTTTCAGACGAGCACCCAACTCAATCAGCACCTCTTGGAACGGCTTGCACTCTCCTGTAGGCGGCAATACCGGGATACGTACCGAATCAACTGGGCCATCAAACTCTGAGATGGGGCGGTCCAGCATCGACATCACATCATGCCGCTCCAGATAGGTGGTGTCCGGCAGTACCAAATCGGCAAAGGTGGTCATCTCTGACTGGAATGCATCACAGACAATCAGGAAGGGGATTTTATACGCCCCCTCCTCATCTTTGTCATTGAGCATCTTGCGCACCTCTGCGGTGTTCATTGAGGAGTTCCACGCCATGTTGGCCATAAAGATCAGCAGGGTGTCGATCTTGTAGGGATCGCCACGCCATGCATTGGTGATGGCGTTGTGCATCAACCCATGCACCGAGAGCGGGTGCTCCCAAGAGAACCCTTTATCAAGACGTACGGGTTCACCCGCATCATCCACAAACAGATCATCTGGGTCCGCAGGCCATCCCAGCGCCATACCATCTAACGGGGTATTGGGCTGCACCCCCTCCGGCCCTTTCGGGGTCTTCGCACAAGGGGGAATGGGGCGTGGGAACGGTGCCTTGTGACGGAAACCACCAGGGCGATCAATCGTCCCCAACAGTGTCATTAGAATAGAGAGGGCACGGATAGAGTGGAACCCATTAGAGTGGGCCGCCAACCCACGCATCGCATGAAAGGAGACGGGGTTACCGGTTACGGTGTCATGCTCTTTGCCCCAGACGTCGGTCCAGGCGATCGGCAGCTCAATCTTCTGGTCACGCGCCGTCACACCCATCTCATGCGCTAAACGCTTGATGGTCTCTGCAGGGATACCGGTGATATTTTGCGCCCACTCTGGGGTGTACTCTTTGAGGCGATCTACCAGCAGCTGGAAGGCGGTCTTGACCTCGGTGCCATCCTCCATCTGGTACTCACCCAGTAGATAGGGGTCAGCCCCCTCAGTACGGTTAGCCACTACCTGTTCGGTGATGCTATCCCACCAGAATTTGTTCTGAGGGTCAAAACAGCCCTCCTCCACATCGGTCGCCTTGTCACGGATAAAGAGGCCAAACTCATCACTCTCTTGATGCTGATTCACCAGCTCTGGGGCATTGGTGTAGTTGATCAGATAGTCGCGATCAAACAGCCCTCGGTTGATAATCTCATTGGTCAACGCCAGCAGCAGCGCTCCATCGGTACCGGGCTTAATCGGCACCCACTCATCTGCAATTGCTGAATAGCCGGTACGCACTGGGTTGATGGAGATAAAGCGACCGCCATCACGCTTGAACTTGGAGAGCGCCATCTTCATCGGGTTGGAGTGGTGATCCTCTGCGGTACCAATCATCACAAACAGTTTGGAGCGCTCCAGATCAGGGCCACCAAACTCCCAGAAAGAGCCACCAATGGTGTAGATCATCCCTGCTGCCATATTGACCGAGCAGAAGCCGCCATGTGCTGCATAGTTGGGGGTGCCGAACTGCTTGGAGAACAGCCCCGTGAGCGCCTGCATCTGATCACGCCCAGTAAACAGCGCAAACTTTTTGGGGTCGGTGGCGCGAATCTCCCCCAGACGCTCGGCCATCATCTCAAACGCCTTCTCCCAAGAGATCGACTCAAACTCGCCTGCACCACGCTCTGAACCCGGCTTGCGCAGTAGCGGCTTAGTCAATCGCGCGGGGGAGTACTGCTTCATGATGCCGGAGGCACCCTTGGCACAGATTACCCCCTTGTTGAGCGGGTGGTCAGGGTTGCCCTGAATAAAGCGGACCTCACCATCCTGTAGGGTGACGCGAATGCCACAACGGCAGGCGCACATATAGCAGGTGGTGTTTTTGGTTTCGGTCTTTGGAGTATGCGTATTCATAGCGGATCAGTGTACTATAAAATAAGGCATTACTCATATTTTAACCATTACCCAAATCTCCATATAGACCGACCTCACCGCGCCCAGCGACTCAATGTGGCTGTTATTTGACCGCAGCAAGAGAACTTATCTGAGGTGTTACTCTGGATTTCCGTTCAATCGCATAGTAATTGTC
>Ga0233447_1000603_pt1 | contig 38130 bp, 60 predicted proteins | sample SI_124_October20_3_FD_183014 | JGI IMG/M metagenome (GOLD analysis project Ga0233447, IMG submission 183014) | Seawater microbial communities from Saanich Inlet, British Columbia, Canada - SI_124_October2016_135_MG | ecosystem: Environmental > Aquatic > Marine > Inlet | place: Canada: British...
AAATAACTTCTCCCTCAATTCCGTATTCTTCTTTTAAAAATTGTACCAACCCTGGGTGCCTAGTTACTATCAATTTTTCCATGTCGTCCCTCCTTTTTTTCCACGTTTTATTATAAATTATGTTTTTCAACAGCTTCTTTGAGTTGTTGGATATTCCATCCCTGTTCATTGATTTTTGTACTTACTAATTTTCCATCCACTTTACCATTTTCATTATTTGCCAAAACCCATTCTTTCCATTCTTTTCTGCGGTTTATTGTAACCTCTTTTGTCCAGGTTACATCTTTTGCATCAAAGATCCTATCTTGTATTACTATTATTTTGTCTCTGTAAGGATTATAACCATCGTTATTACCCTCGTTATAAATATTATCATATTCAACCATTTTTTCTTTAAGATCAGTTATTTCTTTTTCCATGTTTTCTCTCCCTGTATTATGTGTGTTTGTCTTACTCATGTCTATAGTTATACAGGTTGTTTTGATTAATGTCAAGCCTTTTTTCAAAAAAAATAAAAAAAAGATGATTATTTTTTAACTAAATGAAATCACACAAAACTTTCTATAATAATCAAAGTGAAGAGGATATAGTAATGTCTTTGATAAGACTTGGATATCTTAAAATACAGGAGAATCAATAACACTATTCCATGAACCCAAAGCCTGTAAAGGCCTGTCCTGGTACATTGCTTTTGAGTACCAATACTCTGTTGTACCAAGGTCGGTATTTAATTTATAAGCCTTTATACAAGCATTTAAGGCTATTTTGTAAAGTTCACTATCAATCAGTGCCACTCTGTATAAGAGCAAATAGGCCTGTTACAATAGGACTAATGACAAGTAGCGCATCCTTGGTATCAAGATCAGTAAAAGCCCATCCAGCTGACGTTACAACAGCAATAAGACCAATCACAATTATAATTATCTGTTTGGTTAACGGCATTAATTTCTGCATCCTGTATACTCCCTTAAAGTTGTTTTAAGTGTCCGTCTGTCAAAGGATCTCTGATCTGATTTAATCCTGCGGTCAGGAAAGTCAATTCCATATTGATTTTTACGTCTGTCATTAGATCTTCTTTCACCAAATCTTTTAGCTTCCAATTTAATACCTCCACAAAACATAAGGTGTTTTTTTCATATCCACATCTACATGAATAAAGTCTTTTGCAATGCCAATACGGTCAAAATATTTGTACAAAGCTTTTAGGATTATAAATCTGTTTCTGGAAGTGTCACATTTGATATCTACCGCCTTGCCAATTAAGTGACTTGATCTTTCCTTCCCGTGAACATCATAATTATGTTTAGGGCAACGAATAGCAGAAGTAATTATGAAAGGTACACCAGAAGAACGTCTTGCAAGGTTTAATTTCGATATTAAGCCAATATCCATATCGTCTACCCCATAATCACATTTCCCACACTTGCACTTAAATTCTTTTGGTTTGAAGCAGTTCATTTCTTTAACTCCCTTTGGACTTCTGTTTCAAGCAGTTGGTCTAATGTGGAAAGACTTACTTGGGCATTATGGATAGCTTCTTTTGTCAGGTTATACGCTGTGATGGTTCTGTTTTCTTCAAGACAAATTTCAGAATAACATTTATTTAGGATATCAATTTCATAATCCAGATGTTCTTTCACGTTGTAAATCGCCGACATACCTCCTCCTTTAACTATTTTTTAACATCCATCCTGCTAAAATTATAATTACTGTCATTGCCCCAGCACCAAGATATACCCTAATTGCCAGTTTTTTCATTTCGTCCCCCAATTTCTGAAAAGCTTTTGGCAAATTTTTAACTGCTGCCATGTTTAATTCCAGGTCTCTAACACGTTGCTCCATACCATTTTGCCAAGTCACGCACGCTTCTTTGGCTTTGCTGTTTGCGAGATCAGCACTTTCGAGACGACCTACCTGAAGCTTCAGCTCATTAACACTATCAAAGATTTCCTTGTGTTGCTCATTATTTTCTTTAATGAAATCTTTTAGCATACTCAGCATTTCAACATTCATTTCATCAGACATTTTTATACACTCCTTTAGGCCATGTTCAAAATGAAACGCATCTGGAAACCGTGTAACGCGGCAAGCAATATTGCGAATTTAAAATTTTTAAAATATCCTTCCTGGACTTCATGCAATATTTATGCTATCAACCTATGTATTTTCTCCACGTCATAATCAACAATCTTACGTCTTTGTGCGGAACCATAAACAAGTTCACCATCTTGTAAGAATGCTATACATCCATGATATCCACGATCACGTATTTTAATTATACAGTCCATAGCTAGTGTGTTTCCAATGCCTGCTTCACTAAGATTACCCCTCAATACTTTGACAGCCCACTCAGAAAGTTTCTTAATAAATATACGCACGGCATCGTCACAATCTTTTTCATCCTTCTTGTAAATAAAATCAGTAGGAGAAAACCTATCCATAATCTCTTGAGGATTAGCAGGAATGTTGTAAGTACCATCGCTACAGTGTAAATGAATAGCGTCAGGAGCAAGTTTTTTAAGTATTCTCCTGAGTTTTCTTGAGCTAATTTCATCAGCTATTTCAGGTTTCCACTCTTGTTTTTTCTGCCAAGGCCATCCCATAAGTTACTCCAGTTTTTCAAGTCGTTCAGTTAAAGCGTCAATCTGCTCCTGTAAGTTTGATTTTACCTAAACCAACCCATTTTTTTCTCCTATTTCTTTTTTAGCTTTGATCCTGAATGCCTGATAATCATCGTAATCAGTGATATCTTTTGCCTTGCCTCTGAATTTATTATTCAGTAAGGCAATTTCATCATCTACTGTGTACTTGTCTCTCATAATTGCCCTGATTAAGGAGTCTCTATTCTTGTTTTCAACCTCAATATATTCATAATTAAATACCGTCCTTGTACCGGCTTCGTCTGTTTTTTGAGACTCAACGATATTAAAATTAAAAAAAGTCTTACCTTTTGATTTGATGAATGCTACGGGCATTGTTTCTGAATTTGCTTTCATTTTTTCTCCTTATGAAAAAGTGTAATATTTATCTATCTTTTTAATCTTTGTATAGAAGGGCAAATTGTCCTTATATTTTCCTAATATTTTGTCCTAAAAGCAGAGCCGCCCGCCGATACTCACATAGTCAACCGACGAAGCGTGATCCAGATGCCAACAAGCGACCCCCGCATACGCCCCATTAGCCGCATGCCCGCCGAGCAGGGCAACGCGCCAACTTGTGCTTTGATAATAATAATCTGTAAGATATGTTGATGATGACCCACCAATACTCGCAGGTAAAAACCCACGCGATTGCTGCTCTAAAGTGATTTGATAACCGTTTGCATTTGCAAGCGTAATACCCAGGTCGGTATAATTAGTCATGGTATCGTCTGCAAAATTGGTATCTGTATTAGACACATATGGAACATTTGCGTTAACATTAATACCATCAACCCATTTCCAGACATTCCCAAAAAAGTTTTCAATGCCTCTGTATGTCATATACGCATCATTGGTATTGCCACCAACTGAATTTGTCTCATTTCCATCGCTGTTAGATTTTCCACATTTGCCGATGTAGCTATCAGCAACCCATGAACCTCCAGAGAGTTCCGTCCTGCCCGCCCCGATCATACTCTGAGAATACCAATCCGCATATTCAATCAAATATAAAAGTTGCACAGCGGATGCAAGATCGTAATCCAATTGCCTCCAACCTGTCCCTCTGTTTGCTGCCATTGCTCTAAACTCTGCTCTCGTTTCATTTACTTTTGGGTAACCATCTGTATCAGATATTGAACAAAGGAGATCCCCCGCAGCATACATATTCTCTATAATATCAGCAGCAGGAACCATCTGACTTAAAGAATCATCATACATCGAACCCTCATAAGCTCCTATGTACCGAGAATCAACTTCCGCTCCATTTTTCGTGAAGGCAGGATGAAGCGTAAATCCATTAAGCTTCGTAAGTGAAATTTCCCATGTATGGACCGTTCCTGAATAGCTGTATCGATAGTAAAAAGCGGGGATCTCCACCATTACCTGACCAGATGCTCCGGTCAGATCTGAGGCAGTTGAGCAATCAGCCTGCTTCGTCGAATCAGTAGAACATAAATAATATTGTACCACTCCGGCATCATTTAAAAGGCACCGTTTTATACCAGCATGGATAGGAAAAATCAGGTCGCTGATAGTTGATTCACTTACGTCAAGCCCCACAAATTTTCCTGTCCTGGCATAAACATCCGCTGATTCATCCCACATGACCCCATAATAATCTGTAGCGTACCTGTCGTCGTTAAAAGCCTTAGATGGTCTTGACTGCATAAACTGTATGCCATCCGCAAACGTGGTTGCAGCCATGGTAAAGGCTATGAACAAAGCCAGGAGGATTGTATTTAACTTTTTCATTTTTTTATATCCCTCATATAATTGAATTAATTATTATTAAAAACAAACACCTCGATCACCGGAGTGCCCGTTGCTGCCTGGGCAAAAAATAATGTGGTTGGCTGTCTTGCCCGGTTGAAGGTAATAATCAGCGCGGCTCCGTCTTTAACTGTAAAATAATTTGTAGATGTCGCTGTTTTTTTCCAATAAAAATCTGATCCGTCCCGGGACTGGAACAAATAAGATGTGCACGCTGTTGCCCCGTCAAGTGCTATGGCTGTCCAGGTGGTTGTATCAATTGTTGTATTGACCGGTTCTTCCGTGTCTGCAAATGCAATGGTTGATACCAGGATCAAAGCCAGAATAAATACGGCAAGTAAACATAATTTTTTCATTTTTTTTATCTCCTATATAATTTTTTATTATCAGTAGTCCCAATTTCACCCACTACCTCTGAAATTCCGCATCCCTCGCATAAGTATTCAGCACCGTTCTCTCTTTCTATTTCTTCCATTTCATCATCACAAATAGGACAATTCATATATTTTTAATCCTTGTTGTATAGGTAAAATCCAAATCTGCATCAGAATCACCGGGTTGACAGACAATGCCTATAATTCGCCATCTGATCCAAACTTCTTTATTGCCTTCCAATATTTCATTAAATTTATATTCACAATTCAATATCCTGTCTCCTGTTGCTGTGCTATTCCCAGAGGCAGCACATGGATATGTAGTAAACTCTCCACCATTCCACCAAGTCTCTAATACCTCAAATGATAAAGTATATGGATCAACAGAACCAGCATCAGGATAAAATGGAGTGGCTGTTGATTCAGCGAAAGAAACGTCAACACCATAAATTGTTGTTTCATCACCTGACGTTACTGTGTCTATATCAATTTCAAGCTGTAAATTTGCTATTGCAAAAGGTGTCAAAAATCTTCTACTATCATAATCATGATTAGATGGTTGAGCATTTGCTGGAATTAATCTGATGTGTTGAGTGAATCGTCTATTTATATTATACTCTAAAATACCAGTATCGTCATAATCAAAATAAGCAAACGGATAACAAGTAGCCCCATACTCATTTTTTAATTCGCAATCTGCAAGATCAATAATTGAGCTGTCAATAGTTCCTTTAATCTCAAAGGTTGTTCCATTCCATTTGAAGTATCCAGCAGATCCCCCCGCACGCATATAGCCATCCCCATCAACAAAAAATCCTGGGAAAGTTGCCGCATTGGTGAGAGTTAAGCTATCAGCATTGCCACCAAGGGCAATCTTGGGTGTTCCGTCAAGGTTTCCGAGCACAATTTTGGTTGCTGCATCTGAGATTGAAGAACTTGCACCACCCCAAAAATCGTTTGTCCCGGTATAAAATCCTGCTAATCTTGCTGTAGAAGGGATTGTTAAAGAGGCATCCGCCGATCCTGGCAGATCAGCCATAACACCATTTGTTGATACATTTCTTAACTTAATATAACAGGTGTTCCCTGGTTCATATATGACTCCAAGAGCATTAAAAGTGAATGTACCAGTATTGTCATTGCCTACAAAATAATAAGTGGAATTATCATTGCTGGCATAGATAGCAGTATGATAATAAAACGGGTCTCCTGTTGGTGGGGTAAATAAAACCCTGACAGCATCAAAATCATAAGCAGTACCGACTGTTGTAGATGCTGCGGATATACTTGTGGAAGGTGCAGGGGTTTTAAATGGATTAGGTAAATTTGATTCGTAGCTTGCTTGAGTACCCACTTCAGCATCGTCATACATGCCAGAATAATAAGCCTCTAAAACAAATCGCATCTTGCCTTGAGCATCTTCTGATCTGGACATCACTATAAATTGTTTTGTTGTCCACCCGGGGAGCGCATGGGTAACAGTCACAAGATCAAGAACTTCAATATCACTCGCCCCTGATAAAGCAGTTAATGAGCAAGCATAATCTGCGTATCGTTTTTTATTATATTTAAATCTTGTCCTACGCCTTGCTAATTCTGCATCAGTAAGGAACCAAGCTGTCTCTTCATAAAGAATCTCACCATTTTGATCAATATCGTATTCGTCTTTTTCTTCTACTGTCGCAGTTTTATAATTCTTCTCTAAATCCTTGAACTTGACTCTAACCACATTTGGTTTTTCAAGTTGCCTCCAGGTGAAGGAATCTTTAACAATATTATCAAGATCAAAGGCATGGGAAACAGTCTTTGCCGTTAAAGAACCTGCTCCATCTTCCATTTGCCCTGAATCCCAGATAGGTTTGATTGTACCTTGGGACATTATTGACCTGCCATTAAAGGATGCCCAGATAAGTTTCTTAACATCATTTATTGGCATATTGGAATCAATATTAAAATCAAATCTATATCTAGGTAAAGTTCCACCTGTTGGAACTTCGTCACAAAGCTCTTCCAAGGATTTAAATGCATTTAAATCAAGATCCCCTGCACTGTACCCATCTTCAACATTAAGATACCAATCGTAAAGTATAACTGCTGGATTTCTGGTAAATGCATCAGCACCACCTGCCATTGGGGCACATTTTAAGCCCTCCATAATAACTGTTATGTTAGGGTTATAACCGACCTGTTTATCATCTTTTACAAATGTAAATGCTGTATATGCCATATCCCTATATGCACCAGCTCTGCTTGAAAATCTTGCATCTGCTGTTTGAGTCCTAGTACCTGTATATTCAGTTTTAGTGTGGGAACCAGTTAATTCAGACCATTCAATATCGTTAACTTGCCATTCTATTATTCCTTCAACTTCTCCAAGACAATGAGCAACTATCAACCTTAAATCAGTTGCGTCAGGGTCATTAAATCTTATTTTATTCCCACCTATTTTACATTTTCCATAACACCTTGATACCATAACTCCTTCAGATATAGTGTTCCCTATCCTGTCAGAATTGTAGGTCGGTGATCCCCCAGAATCAAAATCAGGAATATCAGGAACAAACAAGTCAGCTAAAAAGGTAAATGGAGCAAAGGTACCATCAACCATAAAATCAACAATATCTTTCCCAAAATCAAAAACATCCTCAAAAAAATCACCAACAAAACCCATTTTATATCTCCAGACTCATCAAAGTTGATTTTGTTTGAAATCCATATCTTTCCAAGTTATTTGGTTTTCTTGTCATAAGATTTACTGATTTAACATTCTTTTCCGTTCCCCATTTTATCATAATATCAATAACTTGTTTATGGTATTGGTTGCCCCCAGAATAATACATACCGTATATATAATTACAAATTGGTTTACTATCCATACAAACAGCCACAAAATAATCAACCATTTTATGATCTTCAAAAATACCTTGAATCATAAATTTATCACTATCTATATTTTGGATTAAAAATTGAACCCACTCCCCAAGTTCACAGGGTGCTAATTCTTCAAAATATATGTCATCCAAATACATTAATTTAGTTATGTCTTCTACCTCTAATTTTCTAATCATTTTATTCTCTATCCAAAGGAGCTGTTATATGAATACAACCGCCAAAATTTAAACTATTGTCTGCGCTCGGCCCCCATTCATTGTCAGATTCGCAAGTTTCCCATACCTGATCGCACCCTTTGAATAGTTCATAGGTTGTTGTATTATCAATTGTAACAGGCAGCCCAACATCCAAGGTAATTGTATCCGAGCTTGCTACAAAATCTTTTACTTTTCTTCTATAAACAACTCCGCCCTTTGTTATCTTCATCTTACCAAAATTCCAGTAATCATCTGCTTGGGTCAAGGCATTATCTACAAGGGTACTTGTTGTCCCACTATCAGCTGTACCTGTGGCAGTCAAAGAGGTTAAATCAGCAAGTCCATCTGTATTACACTTACTACCTCCAAAGATCCAGGGACACATCCGTTGATAAGGAAAGGTTAGAGCTTTTTTAGTCAAAGGCTTTCCACTTGTTGCGGAAACTGTTAACCAGTGCCTTGTTATCTCAGAGGGTCTCTCCATATATCCATTAAATAACTCATTAAAGTTTAGAGCATTTCCAAGGGCATCAAGATAGACTCTTTTAATAGTCAAATTAATCCCTCTAAAATCCTCGTTATGAGCGTATGAAGCCATATCCCTACTTACATTATCAAACTTAACCGTAACCCTCCCTATTTGTCCCTCAAGGGCTTGTATTACGTTATTTACTTGTATATTCTTTGCAGTGTAAGTATTCCCAGCTGTTGGGAAGACTAGATTTGTATTATACGCAACAAATCTAAGAGTTGAAGATAATCCAAGCTCAAATAATAACACAGGTCTTTTCTGAGTTGCGTCCATTTGGGTAACTACAGCAGCTTGTAAATCTCTAGGCATTTAATTCTCCTTTTCAAAAGATACAGTGATTTTCCATTTATTTGAGTTTGGCGTTATTCTTAAGCTGCCTTTTATCCATCTGCCTGTAATATTTGCGCCACTATTTATATAGTCTGGTACACTTTGCCAAGAAAAATTATGATATCCACCAGACTGGTCATTAAAATGGGTCAAAATAGTATTCATCACGGTACTGGTAACAGCTTTAAATGTTAAATCCCATTTTTGTACAGCTGTTGCTGAAATATCATAATATTCTTTTTTTTGACTCTCTGTTTGAGACTCAATATTGTTGTATTCCGGTTCATGAGGTACAACAATTTTTGGAATAATTGTAAACGCACTGCCAGCAGCCATTATTTATTACCTTTTATAATTTGTCTCAAAATGCCATCTTTGTTATAATCATCAACAACAACAGAGATTATCCATTTTTTAATATATTCTTTTAATTTACTAATCATCACATACCGCCTTTCACCATACTTCTAATAGCACCGTCATTTTGATAATTTTCTATGATAGCACCAGGTGCAATTTGTCTTGTAACTACTTCTGAAATTTGTGCCATGGTTTGTCTTTGTGTTTCTAAGTCCTGGAAAACTGGATTATTCATTATTATATTGACCCCTTGACTTCCCTCACCCATTTTAACGGGGATCTTGCCGCCACTGGGAATTGGGATATGCGCCTCTGCAATATTACCTGTCTGGTATATCCCTTGAGCATTACTTATCCCACCTTGATCGTACGAAGGGGGTTGCTGATTAGCGATTGAAGCAATTTTAACTGCTGCTGCTGCTCCTGCAACTATTGGCATAATCATATTTAAAGGCCAGGGTGCTGCTAACCCTGCTAATACAGCCTGGGCACCTGCTATTAAAGCCTGTGCCATTGCGAATGCTTTATACATTTTAAAAGCTTCTTTACTATGTTTCCCACCTGCCTGGGCAATCATTTGAAAGGTATCTGCAATCCCACCGGCAACACCTTGATAAATTGTCAACTTTGCCTGCTGTTCTGCCTGGGCAATCTTTTTTAATTTATCAGAAGTCAGCTCTGAAATTTTTGTACGATTAACACCAGCTTTTTTATATATTTCTGTCATGCGCTCAACTTGCAGCCGTTCAAGTTCAAATCTATCAAGCCCTATTTCTTCATAACTTAAATTAAATTCTTTTTGCGTTTCTAATTTTTGTTCATACAATTCTTTTTCTTTTTCAATTTGAGCATTGGAAAACTCAATCTCCGCTTGCCATTTTTCGGCTCTCAATCTTTCTTCTTCTTGGATGGCGGCAATTCTTGCTTTTTGTAGAGAATCCCCTTTTTTGGCCACCGGAGTGATATCACCTGGCACGTTGACTATTCCAAGAGGTGGCTCTTTCCCATTGTACAAACTATATCCTGGTGTTTGACTATTGATAGATTTGGTCACACCCTCTTGTTCTAATCTAAATCTTTTAACGGCATCAACCCCGTCCAATAATGCTTCTTTCCAGCTGATAATACCTGTTGATGCAAGACCGATTGCCTGTGCGGTACTTACAAACACATTGTAAAACTCAACACCAAATAAAACCACATCACCCATGGCTGAAGCTAAATCCAGAATATTTTTTGTGAACTCACCAACCTGTTCTATTATTTTTGGATTTCTTTCTATTGCTATATTGATTTGATTAATCCATGCGGTGACTTGTGGTAATAATTCCCCACCAATCGTTGCAGCAATGTTTTCAATATTGGCGTGGAGTTGTTTCATCTGATTGGCATAACTGCCCATGGTTCTTTGCTGGTCTCCAATTGCGGCCGCAGACCCTTTGAGCATTAATCTGAAAGCAATCTGCGCTTTGGTGTTGGCATCGACCATGCCTTTTCCATCCCACAATTTTAAATTAAGTGCCTCTTGTTTTATGACGGTTTCATTTAAAACAACCCCGTATTTTTTCATGGTTTCAAAATTGCCGACCAGGGCGCTTTGAATATCAAGCATGACGGTTGAGGTTGGTAAATTATTAAATGATCCTAAATCAGCCGCCAGTTTTACAACTGCATTTGACATCATGATAGCTTTATCAGAGGACATGCCCATGGGAACAAGCAAATCTTGAACGCTTGATAAATATTGTTTGGCTTCCCTTGTTGACATGGCATATGATTTGACAAGAACTTTTGCCATTGCCTCTGCCTGTTGACCATGCTTTTTAAAAACAACATCAAACTTGCCAACAGTCTCCTCGAGATTGCTGGCGGCATCAATCGCTTTTTTCATTCCAAACCCAACCGCAACACTAAACGCAAGCGTGGCAGCGCCAACCGCTTTAAAATTAATTGAATCTAATTGCTTTTGTATTTTAACAGCCGCTTGTTTAGTCAGGGTCTTGGCGTTTGCAAGATCCCGTTTATATTTGTCAGTCTTTGCCCTGACATCTATAAATATTCCTCCCAGTTTAGCCATTACTTTTTTTCCTTTAAAAATTTAAGTCTCATAACTTCACCCCTGACAAGCTGAATTAAATCCAAGCAATACAATTGATCTTCTTTTTTTATTCCGACTAACTCCATCACTTTGAACACATCCACGTTTTCAATTGAACTAAACACACGCCAATAGACTTCGTATATTTTAGCATTTTCATTTTGCAACTCCGGTAAACAGGTTTGACATGGCGTGTCCTCTTTATAATATTTATATGTCGTTCTGCACTCTTTGCATTTTACTTCGCTGGTTCTAATGCAGAACTTTTCAAGTTTTTTTTCTGATCTTCCTTTTCGATGGCGATATCTTTTGCAAGAGTATCTCGACATTCCGCAACGAACTCATTGAATCCTTCAATTTCTCTTGATGCCAAAATAATATTTTTATGATTGCAAGCCATTAGCTTATCTTTTCTATCAAAAAAGCCTGTCCAATCAACAATAGCCAAAGTTAAAGTCAATTCTCGATCAAGTTTTTTATCTGTATTTTGGGAAAAATTTGGTTCAAGCTTTCCTTTTTTCCCTTTTTTATATTCGATATTTTGAGTAAATACTTTATCAAAGATGTCTGCTATCTCTCCAGGTGATAAGTGTTTGATTTTTAATTTTGCATTGTCTTTATCTTCTGGTACGTCGAACCAGCGTTCTACAGCTTTTGAAACTCTCATGTTATTTGCTCCGTTTATTTTGCCCCATTTATTTAGGGCAGAAAGTGGTGGAGCAACCACTTTTCGGGTTTTATCCCTATCTGCCCGTGAACGGCGGTTAAATTAACCGCATTGCACCTTCAATTTTCCCTTCAAAATCAATTGTACCAAGCCCATTCTTATCAAATGCAATGCTTGGTTCAGTCATGATTCTAATTACACTAACCATTGTACCAGCAGGCAAACCACCACCGGCAGCTGTTGTGCTGTTCGGTGTATAGTAACTGGTATCATCAACATAAAATCTGATTGTGGTTAAATCTGATTTAAGCCAATATGCATCTCTGATAAGGTTTTGACCCTGTGTGTCATCTGCTTTGTAGTTACCGGCAAAAGTAACATTGCCACCAGTTCTCAACCCTCTTAAAAAGTTATAATCATCATCGCAAAAATCAGTATCATCCAATTCTGCGTATGATCCACCTGAAATATTCCAAGTGCCGATTCCTAAAATACAATTTGCACCGATCTTGACAGCAGCATCAATACCGATCTTGCTTTCATTAGACATTTTTTTTATCTCCTATTATTTTTGTAAATAATTTATACGTTCCAAAATCAACAGCCAATAAAGTCAAATGCTTAATATCAATAGAGCAATCAACAAATATTGGTATTTTTAAATCTTTTAATTTTTTGCAAAATCCGATATCTTCGCCAATAGGTTGGCCATGGTCACCAACCGATAGCCTAAAAGGTTTTGCAGGCAGCATATTATTAAAAATTCGCATGTCATATAGGATGCAACCAGTTCCAGTGTAATCAACCTGCAACTCCTGGTTAAAATTTCCATCTTGATCTTTTATTTTATCATCTGATATCTGTCTTAAATTTCCAATGTCACCTTCAAGTAGCAAAGGATCAAATGGCGGATATCTTCTGTGAACCCTTGCCCCCAAAACCTTTTTATTATGAGCAAGCATTTTATGAATCATGTTATCTGTATTATAAAGTTGATCTGTGTCCATCATCAGAATATGGGTGCATCCCAAAATTAATGCTTGGTGAACAAGATTATTCCTTATCTCGTCTATTTGTCCTGGAAAATCTGGCATAACCACATCAAATGAGACTGGTTTGCCTGATCGGATTAGAGATGATTGATATTCAGTTATAACTTTTATAAATGTAAAAAAGAATTGTGTGTAAACTTTATCATCGGTCAATGGCACTGCAATGGCAAGTTTGACCCCATATTTTTCCTGCATCCTGTCACGTTTCCGGTTGCAATATGTTTTAAAATCATGAATCTGCTTATCTTCTTTATATGCAAACTGATATCCTTCATCATCATCTGCAGTGGCATTGATAGGATGATTGTGCAGCACTCTTGATTTCTTTGCCCGAACCCATCTACCCATTTCCTCTGCAATATCTTTCAGTTCATTGTCACACCAGCAATGTTTATATTCAGTTGAAAAAAAATAACCACCCGGAATATGATCAAGCATTTTTTTATGCGCCATCCAGTGTGCAATTGGATTGCCATTTTTTAGATCTCTTATATCCTGGGTATTGAGTCCGACAACACCCCAACCATCTGGCAAAGTTTCCATGGCATCAATGGCATGTTTTAGAAAATCTTTTTCAGGAATTGTGTCATCCCCCAAGAACATGACAGTGTTAAAATTTGCCATGTCAGTCAGTTTTTTAACCATTCCGGGGCAACCGACTTTATCTAAATCAAAGGCTGTTAAAATCTCAAATTGTTCATCTGGCACTCCAGCATTTTGCTTTATCGCCTGGATACATCTTTTAGCGCCCTCCTGTCTTATCACCGGAATAATAATTGATACTTTTTGCTCCATTAATTTGCTCCCTTTTTTAGCTTCTTGCCTTTTCAAGTAAAACATTATAGCCAACAGAATACCCCTGCACTGGTGGCACTTGTGAATAATCATTATTCGGGTTAACCATGTCTCTTTTAAATTGCAAATGTCGCCATCCTGTTACCGTCAAAATACAATTATCAAACATGATTTTTAACGATTCCAGAAGGTTGCCTGCTTCAAGGGCAGAATTGTTTTTACTAAAAATATTAAACTGAATTAAAAAATTTTCATGTTCATCTGAAAAATCTAAATCATCAACATCAGAAACGGAGAAATAAACACAATATGGAAACGTGGCCTGCTGCGGTGCTACATTATGATACATCCGTCCCGAAACATCGTTATAAAAACCGGCTGTGGTCGTAGCTGAAAAATGGTTAAAAATACCTTTAAATAAACTGTTCATTTTATCCTGTCTTCATCCAAGAATCTAAATCGTCTTGAAACATTTTGTTTGCCTTTCTTCTATTTTTTTTTAAAGCCGGTCTTAAAAAAGGTTTTGCTTCATCTTTAAAGGTTCCCATCTCCAAAAAGCTGGCATGATAAGGTTCAGTCCATTTCTTTGGCCCCTGGCAATAAACCAGATAACCGCCATTTTTGAATTTACTTTTTTCAACATAAAATTGATTTAAAAGCCCTTTTTCAGTCGTTGTCTTAGCCTTGCTTTTTAAAATCTTTTTGGCATCTTCCATTACAATATCAGCTATTTTTTTGCTGACTTTTGCGACAACGCTATTTGTGGCCTCAAGAATATCATCCGCAAACCATTCGACAGTCATCAGAGATCCTCCGTGCAGAGCATATCAAGCACCTTGTTTCGTTCTTCAAAATTCAAGATTGAAACAATATTAAAAACACGAGCACCAAAAAGTATCCGATTTTTTGAAGTAATCCCGGATTGATACCGAATTCTTATTTTATGGGTAATAACTTGCTCAAGCTTCATACCATCAAGTCTTTCTTTTGCACTTGTCGGCCATATTGCCGCCGGAACTGATCCCATGCCGGATACTGAATCCCAGGAAAGTGTTGAACCACCCAAACCATCCGGTGTTTCAGTCTGCACCTGGATGTCAACTCTATGTCTTAGGTTCCCTGCCCTCAAAAAACACCCCCGAAAAGCTTATATGGCAAAAGCAAATTCTCAAAAGTTCTCAACTTATGGCTTGAAATTCCAAAATACTCAGTTTCCCGGTTTTCAAATAGATCAGAAATGGTCAATTTGATGGCGTGCCTTATTGGTTCTGGCACTGCCATACCAAGACATGTCCATGTAATATCATTGTCAACAACCGTATCGCCTATTGTCAGAGGCCAAGTTGGTTCCGTGCTATGTGATGTACCAACATTACCAGCTTGATAAACAAGACCGTTTTCCGTAATAGGCATGACTATATTATTTTCAGAATAACCTGTGCCTACCACCCATGTTGAACCGATATAATACCCACATACAAATTCTATTTTGATAGGATTGTTCGGATACAGGGTGCCTGTCGGCCATGATTTTTGATATCCAAGTTCAATTATTCCAGGCTCGCTCTGAATATCGACTATATAATCATCTGCAGAAAAAGTTGATTCATTCCCGTCCTCATCTTTGTATTTGATACTACTCACACTCTGCAGACGGCCAAATGGTAATTTGAAAGACGTACCCAGTGGCCATACATCAAGATAATTTTTCCACGTCTGAGTAACCAAGCGCCTGTGTAAAAACTGTTCAGCTTTTGCCGTGGCAGCAATGATCAGGCTTTTGACATAGGTATCGTGAGTCGTCTCTGATCCGATCTCACATTGTTTTTTTGCTTCTGTCAAAGTGATTGGATATGCTGCCGGTGCTGTTACGAGTTCAGTTTTCATTTTCAAGTTGCTTCTGGATATATTTATTTTCATTTATTGCACCGACCATTTTTATCCTTTGATCCATAAGAGATTCAATCTCAGCGCTGATTTTTTCATGGGCTGATATCAATTCCTTTTCCCTTTCTTTTAATGTTTTAATATCCATTGAAATTATGATGCAGCATAATATGGAACATATACTTTTGTTCCATCTACATTAATGTTAATCCACCCTGTTTCTGCTGTGGCGCTTGGATCAATACTTGAGGCATCTCCGGCTTTAAGGTCAATCATAACTTTTTCTGCAGTCAGATCAATTGAAGCACCTGCACCAAATACAAGTTCATCAGCGCTTTCGTCCCACAGCATATAGGCTGAAGCAGTTGCACCAAAAAATTTAACATCAATTCCGTCATCATCTACACCAAAGTGCATCGCACCTGTACCTGTAAAAACAAGGTTACCACTTGTCCATTTTGATTTTAAGTTTGCTACTGGCATGATTAATTCTCCGTATTTTAAGGTTTTTAAGGGAGCGGTTCCCCCTTGTTTATTTTTTAACTGCTTTTTTCCGGTTAACGGCCTTTTTTGAAACAGCTTTTTCTTTTTTGGGTTTTGGCTTTGGTTTTTGTCTATCAAATAAAGCCATAAAACCTTTATCTGGGTTCGCCAAGCCGCTATTCATCATTGCGAATGCCCTTGAATCAGAAACATTTGCCGTGATACGATCAGCTGGCCAGTTCAAAGCCTTTCTACCTTTCTGAGTTAATCGAATTTGCATTTTAAAGTCCTTTCCCGGCAAGTAAAAACCTGCCGGGATTAAAAAAAGTTTCTAAAATCAGTCAGTAATTGCAGACGGAGGTAAATCGCTTGAATAACGCATTTCAAGGAAATAGTTGACACTGACAAAATTGGTTGCTTGGCTTGAGTCATCGATATCACAGCCGAGTACGTCATAATCGCCCAGTGTGGCCGGATCAATCTGGAAAACCATCATTTTCTTTTTGATGGTTGCCGCAACATCGCCGGTAACGGCATCAGTTTGCCTGGTAAGGGCATCAAGTGTGGCTGTATCTTCATTCAACCACCATGGGACAGCAGTTCCAAGAGCAGCAGCGCCGGTTCCATCAACTGCGGTTGCCCGTTTCGGATCAACACCGGTTGCATGTCCAACTGCCTGGGTAAAATTCAAGACTATCCACGCACGTTTGACATTTTTCAAACTGACATAATCGCAAGTAACCCCGCCATTAGTTGTGACAGGTCCACCAGATGCATCGATAATTTTTAAGTATTCTGGAAGTGTTAATAACATTTTATTATTCTCCTGTGATTGGAAATTTTAATTATATCCAACATCAATGTTTTTATTGATGCTGGACATAATCCTCAATTTTAATTTTAAATTATGCTCTTTCGGCAATTCTGACGAACGGGCTTACTGTGCTTGAACTCCCCTTAAATGGAGTAATAGGGCTGACAAGCCTTGGTTGTCCGTCAAAGTAATAAACAAAACGGAAAGTGGTCTGAGAATAATCAAATTTAAAATGAATACTGGAAGCCTCATTAATATCGCCATAATCGACACAAAGATATTGACTGAAATCACATAACCATAGATCTCCGGCATCACCCAAAGATTCAGCTTGTTCAATGAATACAACAGGGAAACCTTCCATAGAGCCTTTTTCACCTGGCCTGCGTGGAGGAATATACATTCTTGCCAGTTCCCCACCTGTACCGATTGCGTATGCCATGGATCGTAATTCTTTGTAGCAATTCCGATTTGTAAGCCAAACAACATTTCCATCGCCGCCACGGAGATAAAACCGCATCAGCATTTTAAGAACATTATCTGCAAGAATGGTATCTGCCACCTGATCTGTCTCTTTGGCTATACTGATTTTACAATCAGTATTTTTAAGACCAAGCGCTTGACCTGCGCCAGTTCCTTCCATAACCAAATCCTGAGACTTAAAGGCAAATTCCTCTGTGAAAAGTTGCCGCATTTCTTGACCCAGGAAGGTAGCATTCATCAAAATTTTATCAGAGGCATAATACAACCCTGTCATTCTTTCAGGAGCAAGTTTGATTTTCTGGAATTTGGTTTGGCTGGAAGTCATCTGAGAAAGTTCCGCATCAGTATAAACACGAACTCCACCGCCGCGTGATCCGTCCGCCCGGCTGGTTTCGTCAATACCGACGATCTCAAGAGATTCAGAACCGGTCAAAGTTCTTTTATTACATCTTTTTAGAACTTCTGAATTGTTGAAACCGCTTGTCATCAGGTCTATGGAGGTTTCAGACTGTAGTAAAAAACCGCCTTCAGATCCTACACCCTGGATCATCCCCGTTCCAGCTGCCCTGGATTCTTCGGAAAAAAGAGGCTTCATAGAACGTTCTTCAAATTCTTTTGAAACCGGTTTCCCCTGTCTCTTTTCAATCAAAGTCATGGCTCTTTTGGTGTTTTGTTCAAGCCTTGATCTAGCCTCAGTTAAAGGTAGGCCACGAATACCGTTAGGATCAGTTACAGCAGCAACATCACACATCTGCTGACCGAAGGCTGCAGAGTGAGTGCCACGATAAATCGGCTGATCTTCAATGGTAACTATACCGTCATCAAGATCGTCAAGATCAAAATCATCTCTGGTTTCAATTTCCATGGCTCTTTTTTCAGCATCAATGTCCTTGGTCAGAGTGTCGATCTCTGTCAAAATTGCATCGCGTTCAGTCCGGTTGTCGTCTGTCAAATCTTCCGGTTTGATGGCTCTGATTGTTTTGAGCTTTGCCATTGCTTCCCGAAATAGTTTTTGTAAGCGTTCTAATTCATTCATCGTTTAAGTCCTTCCGCGGTTCTTTCCGCGCTAAGAATGTCAATTTTTAAATTAACTTTTTCATCCAATGCACGGTTCGCCGTGTCTTTTGCTCTGTTCACAGAGTCTTTTTTTATATTATCTAATGATCGAAGGGCCACTTCGGTATCAGGATAAGCCGGAAAGGTCACAGGAGAAACATCAAAAATATTGTCTACTTCTGTAATGGTTCTTATTGGAACATCCTTATCCAAGTCCTTCCATTCATCAGATTTGATATTAAATCCAAACGATTGCTGCGTGATATCACCCCTTTCTATCGGTGACAGAACCATATCTCTAACCAATTGTGTGTCAGGCGGAGTGACGGACATAAAAAGCCCTTTTTTGTCTTCTTTTAGATCTAATGTGCCGGCAGATATCCTGCCAAGAATAATATTTGAATCGTGGTTAAACAGCGCCCTGACATCAGAGGTTTTTAGAGACTTTTTAAACGCACCTGGGGCGATACGTTCTATAAAACCCATGTCTTCTGAATTTTTATTAAAAACTGCAGCATAACCCTCTATCTTAGGCAAATTATCGCCATCACGCAGAACTCGGAGTTCTGCGGTTTTTAAAATCCTTATTTCTTTTTTAAGTTTTGGCATAACATCTCCTCAAACGCTTAAATAACAATCGCACCCTTGATGTAATGGAGGATGCGCTTTTAAACCTCTTATTTTCATCGGGCCATTCACCCCATCAGGGTTTAATTCTTCACCATCATTCACAAAATTCTGGCCGGTAGCCACACGTTTACCTCTTAGACTTGTACAATACGGGCATGTTTTTCCTCGTATACGCCAAACAGTAGAAAGACCGACACCAAAAGCAACCGCCTGATAAATAGCATTTGAATTTCTAACAGTTTCATTTAATGCTATTTTATCAGCCCGTTTTTCTTCCCATTCATCAACCCGCTCCTCAAGCAAATCTATATTTTCTTTAAGCAATGATGAGAGTTGACCAAGTGAACTTTCAATGTGTCTTTCTGAATATCGGTTTATATAATCATCAATAAATTTTTCCAGATCTTCTGATATTCCGACATCAATGCCCATTTCATCAGCAGAGGCAGCTTGTATTGCCTCTGAAAAACTCCTTATAACAGGGCCAACTTTGGATTTTATTTCTGCGGGCAATTTTCTATAGAAACTATCAAGCCAAGACTGCATGTCACTGTTTGCTCGATTTTTACGCTGTTTGTTAATCTGTCCTTTTACTGCAAGCCCTTCTTTGTTTACAATAGATTGTGCAGCACGTTGGAAAAGAGGATAATATTGTTTTGATATTCGATCTCTAACCAGAATAGAATTTTTTGCCCGATACTCCCTGAAAGCCTTATCTTCTTTTTTGGGCTCATTGTTTTCTTTGGCAAATTCCCCGGCCATGTTCAAAGGAATCATGTTAAGCTGGACAAAATGCTGGTCTCCACCCTCAATTGGATTCATATTTTCTTTTGCAAGAATTTTATTTGGAGATAAAGCACCCACCTGAAACATTTTTCCATAAAATTCACCACGAGCTTGAGAATCACCTCTTAAAAGACCATCAACCAAAAATTCAGCAAACAACCCCTGTATTCTTTCTTCCCGGGTCAAAAGCTGTAAGGAAATATTTTGTTCCCATCTGATAATCCAATGCATAAGGCACGAGTCAACATATCCAGAATTTTCCTGTTCTAAATTGTTATGGTTTGAATTCTGATCATGAATCGCAACCTTATGAGGGGGAACATGGTACATGCCGCAAATCTCAGTTTTTTGAAATTTTCTGGTTTCTAAAAATTGACTATCATTTAACGGCATGGTCATTGGTTTATATTTAGCCCCACCTTGAGCAATCATGATAGTGTGAGATTTACCAAGGCCTGTATAACCTTCTTTCAACGTCTTTTTGAATGATTCTTCATTGTCTCCAAGATACCCATCCATTTCATACACACCGGCTGGATGTGTTCCTTGACCAAAATAAAGAGAGCCAAACTCCTCAGTTGCCATGCCAAGTCCAATGGTTTCACGCGCCAAACCAATTAACGACATACCAACCAAACCGTTAAAACCAAACCCTGGGATATGGAAAATATCTTGCTTCCGTTTTCGTTGCCGGCCTTTTTCTGGATCGTTCCATTCATAAAAAATAACACCCCGCTTTGATTTTTTGATTGAAACAGCACCAGGTGTTACGGGTATCCTGGCCAGAGATAGAATCTCCCCCTTATATGGTGCTCTTTTTATCTCAGAATATGTATTGCCCCATGTAAGCAAATTATTTTGTGCAGATTCTCGAAAATTAAAAGATGTTGTACTTGGATTAGGTGCATTATGCAGGATATCTGAGAGTGGGTGGTCTAAAACTCGTTTTTTGCTTCCATCCTTACTCCGCTGATATAAAATAAGTGGCAACCGGGCAATATCACCGGAAATAAGAGAAACACAGGCAAAAACAGTCAGATACTTAAGAGCAGTTTCTTCATTTACCGTTGTTCCTGCTTTTGTCGGCCCACCGGTTACACCGTACCAGAAATCATCATATGCAGTGAGTGATCCGCCACCGATAATGCTGCTCCGTAATAATTTGCTGAAAATTCCCATTTATTATCTCATTTTTTATTTTTTCCCAGAATTGATCGCAAAACTCCAAAATTAAGGACTATAACGCCAATTGTTACTGCAAAAATACCCGGATTTTTCAATAAAAAAAGGCCATATCCAACAAGGATACAACCCAAAAGTATTAAAACATCGCTATAATCTATATTTTTAAAAAATGCCTTCATTGAATATTATAAAGACATAAGACATGGAATATTACAATTAAGATTATCTATATATAGATTTTTGTTTGTTTTTGTTGGTTTTTAGCTGTTAATCGTTCCTCTGTGACATCTTCAAACCCACAATATTGACACTCATATTTTCTTATCCGCACATTTTTACCAAACGGCCTGGAATCAATAATTTTTAATTTTTTATCACACTCTGGACAAATCATCTTAACCTTCCTTTGCTCCTTTATAAAAATATTGGCATCGGTTGTTCTTTTGTTTCTTCAATATCTGGTAATTCTGCACCATTCATTGCCATGGCCATCGCAACCGTACCGTCAATGCGTCCGGTTGATTTATGCTTTTCAAATTTGCGATTTCCAGCCGGGTCTTTGTCAACAACAGTATTAGAAACGCACATTGTTAAAACAGCATTACCGCCATGCCTGGCCCTGGATTCTGTGAACACATCCTCAACGGCCTCGATTGCTGGGTTCATGTCTTTATATCCCTGCCCATGAGGAACTAAACAAAGGCTTTCATCACTTTCAGGCTCTTCTTTGTCTTTTATATGACTTTCACACCCTATTTTATCTAATGCCTTTTGAAAGTCCTCTATTCTCCACCTATCAAAGCGTAATTCATCAATATGATGTAATACATGTAATTCCTGAACTTTTAAGGCAATATATTCATAATCTATGGTTTTTCCTGGTTTTGCTTCAATTAATCCCTGTTTAACCCAAATATCATATGGCACCCGGTCTTTTTTCTTGTGAGCCTGAATCATATCGCCCGGTTTCCAAAAATAAGAGAATAGGTTGTGTTCAAATTCCCAAAAGGCATCGATGACCAAAGCTGAAAGGTCGTTTTTACCTGACAAGTCAAGGCCTGCTGTTATCCTTCCTTTTGACAATGCATCTATTTTTGGCAATGCATTGTTATCATTCCATGCACCAAGGGCCATAAAACGGGCGGTTGCTGCTACCCTTTGGTTTAATCTAAGGTTTCTAAAACCGGGCTCAGAAGATGGCATATAGACTGCCATTCTCGCAAGTCCCATAAAATCCCTTAAATCAAGGAAATCTCCAAGTGCCGGGTTAGATAATTTAGCAGCCTCCATATTTGTTAATTCATAGATATTTCCGTCTTCGTCTTTTTCGGGGGTAGTGAAAAGAAAAAGCTCAACGGTTGGGTCATCCTTACCTTCAGTTAAAGCATAGTCAATTTCTTCTGATAAAATAGCCTGGTCATTTTCTGCCTGGGTAGATATTATCAAAAGCAACGGCTCTGCATGAGCGCCAAAACCTTGAACAAGAGTATCATAATATCTTCTGTCTGCTTCAAATTGCGCTAACTCATCAAAGACAAGAATGGCAGGACTGATACCATGTTTTGATTTTGCCTCGGCTGATAAGGCTGAATATTTTGATCCGGTTCTTGAACCCACAACCTCTTTTTTTGAAGTCCTTATATTTGTATTATCTTTTAACTCTTGATCATACTCGATCATTTTAACCATGTATTCAAAAGTTAATCCAGCTTGCTCCCTTTCATATGCAGCAGAATATATCTGCTCATTTCTTTTCCATTCTGGACCTATAAGATGACAAAGAATAATTGCAGCTATTAATGGAGTTTTTCCGTTTTTTTTAGCCATGCTGCAAATGGCTTTTCTTACAACCCTGAAACCGTCCGCCCATTGCGGTGAATAGATCTTATAAATTATATCTTTTTGCCAGGGTCTTAAAATAAACGGGCGCCCTTCGTGTTTTCCTTCAGGAATTGTTAAGGTTTCTATAAATTTGATTACACGTTTGGCTCTGGTTTTATTTTGGGTTATTTGCATTGGTTATTATTTTTCACCGAATCCTTATCCTCAATACTTGCAGGTTTTAATTTAATTTTCATTTTTAAATCCGCCTAACAATCCAGACCGTTTTGATTTTGGTTAAATTATTATTTCCAAAGCCTTATTATTCGTGTCCTGCATTGTTTCTATGATAAAATAATAGTCAAAATCGTATAGGTCTTTATTATTCTCAAATACGATCTGCTCGGCCATGTTATTCATGGAGTAGTTCATACTTCCCTCAAACTGATAAAAATTATTTCCACACCTGGCAAGGGTGATTTTTAAATGGGACCAAACCAAAATAAAGGAAATATCAAAACCAGATTCAGAAAGCTTTTTCATTTGATTTATCAGGAAATTTAAATGGGATTCGTTCCTGAACCGGTTGGAACTGGCAAGGAACAAATTAAACTTTTTTATTTTACCGGCTTTTATGAGTGGCTCTATAATGTTGAAAGCATCTTTATTAAAAGAATATGTGGCAATGGTCAATTCATCAATTGAGCCGTGCTCTTTCAGGATACGCAAAACCAAAGTTATCATGTTTACCTGCTGCTGTGTTCTGATTCGGAATTGTTCCCCAGGGAGCGGCAATCTTAAATCATCAAAAACTTTTACAAGCATTTTGATAATCTTTTTTGATTTTATTTCAAATATTCTCATCTCTTCAAGGAAGATTCTGACCTGATCGTTGTATTCAACTTTCTGGTTCACCTTCTCCTTTTTGGCTTTTTTCATATCCAAAACAGATGCCCGCTTTAATTTAATTTTCATTTAATCCACCCAATAACCCGGCCCGTTTTGATTTTGGTTTTGAGACTGATCCTTTTATTCCTCGGTTTACGGTTGTGTTGTTGACAGTAATTCCCAATTTTGTTGCCAGGGCCGTCGCAGATGCTTGGGCCTTAAATGCAATATTGATATATGGGTTTTCTTTAATGACACCATTTTTCTGTTCGATGATTTCGCCAGACACTTCGACTTCATGATCTGCTTTTTTTTGTAATACACAAGCGGTGCAATACATTCTTAATAATTCCCGGTGCTGGGGTCTGAAATGACCAACAGGGTAGGCATTAACAACTGTTTTCCATACATGCCGTGCTTTAGAGGAAAGCCCCTTTGGTGGTCTTAATCTTTTTGGAATTATCGGTTTTAATACCTTTATGTTTGTTTTTGGTTTTGGGCCTCTTTTTCCCATTGATTGACCTCCTGCTCTGTCTTGATAAGGGTTTTAAAATTATATATAAAAACGTCGATTATTTTTTTCAATATGTTGTTTTCCTCTTAATGGCAGGTTTGGGAATAAAAGATTTTTCGCGTGTTCATATTTATGTTTTTTAACATCGCATGTTTTACATATGTCTTTGGATGTATATTCCACTTTCACCCCCTAAATTTACTGTTTACTAATATTGAGACTGCAGCTACGCTCACGAAAGCCTTAATCTCTATGGATTTACACCCCCCTCCCCCTCATTCCAAGGGTGATCATCATCAAGAGGTAGCCCATCAACTCTGCATCCAGGAGCAAAACCCCTCGACTCCTGGAAAGCCTTAACTGAATCGTGACAATGCTTACAAAGTCCCTGCCAATTATTCCTATCCCAAAACAATTTTCTATTTCCTTTATGCGGTACAATATGGTCAACCACATCTACCTCACTGGTCTTACCTTGCTTCAAGCATTCTTGACACAAAGGGTGTTTTCTCTTAAAACCCTCACTGGCCTTTTGCCATCGATAGGTATAAAGATACTGCCATGGTCTTTTGTTTAATGTGCTCATTTTCTATTTTTCTTATCAGCCATCAACCCACCTCTTTTAATGCTTCAATCATCATCCAAAGAGCCTGCTTTCTGGGTGTACGGAGATTTATGCCAGCTTTAACTTTCAATTTTTCATAAATATCTGTGTGGTCTGCAAAATCCACAACAATCCTGGTCTGCAGCACCTTTGGTTCTGCTGGTACTGGATCTGATATCTTTATTTTTGTGGGTATGATCCCGTCGTCTTTTTTTTTGATTCCTTCATCCAGTGAAGAATATTCAGACCCACGGCACACTTTACAATCCTTTGTTAATTTGTCAGCTGCTCGGTTTGCAGTATCAAAATGATTTTGATCAGCTGGTAATGGTTTCTTGCAAGTGTTACAGAATTTTTCTTTCATGGGTTCTCCTTTCAGATGTTTTTCATATAATTTTTTCCCAATTTCACAATCGGTACAGCCTTCATATTTCATACACGATTGAGCCCCACCAAATCCCCAGGCTCCTTTCCCTGAATGCTTTGCTAATATTTCCATTCTTGTAATACAGGTTTTGTCAGGGATGTCAGCTTTGTATTTTTCACAATGAAGCATGGTTTTTTCCTTCCATTTTAAGAGCTTCTATGGCCACCGCCCCTTGATCAAGCAAAACGATTTCTCTTGTTGCCCATTTTTCTTGGTCAGCGTAGAATTTTAATGCATGATAATATTTTTCATTCATTTTCAGCGTGTTATTTAATAATTTCTGCACGACCTCAAAAGCATCCTGATAATCAACATCTCTCTTCAAAATATATTTCCCCTTTAACAAGTAGAACGTCTGTTTTTTTACAGTTCCATCGCCGGGCTTTCCCGCCACGTTTGACTTTTAATTTTCGCCATGAATGGATACATAATTGATTGCCTGCCTCAAGCCATGCCCTTGTATATTTCTGAAATTCTCCGGCAATTTTTTTGCGGTGGCTGGCAAGATCGGCTCCGGTTACCTGCACCCCTAATGTGCATCCAACATCCAAAACAACCAGGTCAATGATGTTGAATAAGTCAATTTTCTTTTTGGCCCAGGGATTGTAATACTCAACCTTCCAGTAGAGTGATCCCTGTTCTCTTAGTTTTTTAGTTGTTCTTTGTAGGTGACTATTTGCCATTTTGTTTTTCTTTATAATTATTTAACCCAGTTTTCATAATTTAAAGCTTGTTCTTTAGTCTCAAAATACATTAACTTGGCTCCATCTTGTTGGTATGCAATTTCCATATCAAACAAATAATTAGCGTGCATTTCATCATTGACTATCAAGCCTTCTTGGGCTATTTCTTGACATCGTTTACAGCAACCAACATCATTGCGATAAATTCTCTGTCCGATTTTATCTATAAACCATTGCAGTCTTTCCATTTTCTTTTTCCCATTCTCTTCTGATCTGACAATCCCCCGGGCAATCTACTGCACCACCACGTTTGCCTTTAAAATGCGCTTTTCCATAGCATTTGCCGGTGGTCTTGCACCTGGCCGGGCAGTATGGGTTTTGAATTTTCCCCATTATTGCATAACAGGCTCATAAGTTGCCTCAAGCATATCGGGTTTACATGGGTATAATTCCCCTTTAATCCCTTTGATGATCCAATCGCCCATATCAGCTTTCATATCTCCCTCAAGGGTATGAATGACCGCAGACATATCCATCAAGAAATCTATTTCCCGTGTTCCGGTATTAAAAGTAAGGATCTCTTCTCTGTTTTCGCCTGTCCATTTGATAGCGTTTATTACTACTGGTCTTTTTCTGAATTTTGTCATTTTAAATCTCCTGTAATTCAAACATTCCACGTTTTTTATTAAACAATACTTTTTCCTCAGTGCCTTTTGCTCCCTGCCTGTTTTTAGCAAGAATGATTTTGGTTTGAGATTCATCTATGTTTTCATCATAATAGCCGGGTCTAAATATAAAAAAGATCAGGTCTGCATCCTCTTCAAGCATTCCTGTTTGTTTTAGATCTGACATTTCAGGAGTTTTATTTTTCCTCATTTCCACGTTTCTGTTTAGCTGACACAACAACCCTATTGGCATCCTTAACTCTTTTTTAAGCAAAGCGATTGCGGCACAATTATCTGTATAAACTTCAAACTTACTTTTTTTAGAATCACCACGGATTTTTGATAGCTGATCTATGAATATAATTTCACAACCCATTTTCTTAAACTTGCGGCATTTACGTTCTACATCCTGAATGGTGCAGTCCGCATCATCAATGTAAATTGGCAGTGTTGATAAAAAATCTGCTGAATTTGTAACAGCCGACATAGATTCATCACTTAATGATTCTTTTGCATAAAAACACAATGAATTCACATTAGATTCTATACTTATCAGCCGGTCAGATAATGATTCTTTATCCATCTCGATGGAAAGGAAACCAACCTTAACTCCTCTTGTCGCCAGGTGTTTTGCAATAGACAATGCCAGCGCAGTGTTATGTGTTGTTATATAGTTATTTGTAAGATATAAAGCTTTTTGATGGTCAACAGATATACATTGACATTTATAATCACCAGCATGTACGATTGATTCTATATTCAATCTACGTGTAAATTTTTTCTTAACCACTCTTTTCTTTTTATGGGGGATTGTCACGAAGGAATCATAGCCTTTAAAACTGATATAAATATTATATAATACTCTCCCAACTTTTTTAATTCCTTTGTATTTAAAATAAGGTAGCCTTGATTTTAAAGATGCGTATGCACCTAAAGAACGGGCAAGTTTTTGAAAATCCAAAGCCAATTGCTTACTCGATGTTGAATAAGTCATAGAACCATTCTTTTCTACAGTACCATCAGTATCTATTAAACCCCTTATCAATTCTAATCGACTTTCTTTAGTGGCTGATAAATATTGTTTTGGGATAAATTTTTCATAAGATCTTTTCCCTCTCAACCCTAAATTATCTATATTTTCTAAAAGTTGATTGCTTTGTCCTCTTGGTGTCACAATTCTATATGTAATTTTTTGATCTAACTTTAAATTAGCACCAAGCAACATTGGTTTAATTTTTTCTAAAATATGTTCATAAGATGTTGTTAATTTAATACCACTTGTTAATCCACCGTCACCCAACAGCACCCCAAGTAAATATGGATGAACTAAAATGTTATTATCTATTCCAAAATCTCCAGTATGATTTGGGATATATATACGTTTTCGATATCTTTTATATTTTAATTTTCTTATTAACTGTTTTGTTGTCAACACTCTTGGCTTATCCCATTCACGATACATAACTTCCCATTGGTGCTCAAGCCCTGCTTTAACACATCTACCATCACTAAATTCAATCTCATACACAGGTTTAATTCCTTGTGGAAAAACCCCTACCACTTTTGATTCTTTACCATCTATTGATGCAACTTTATCCCCGACCATAACATCCCCCATTTTTTTAAAGGTTCCGTTATATAGTAACACATCTGAGCATAAAGTCAACTCTTTTCCCATCCCTGGCCTTGCAGCAATGAGAAATAGTTTAGAACCATACATATTTGTGTAATCATCAAGAGTTGGGAGCCCAAACCTTAAACCCATCTCTATTTCTTGAGACTGTGCTTTTTCAATTCTATCTACTGCATCCAGCATCAAGGTCTCCATATCCCATATTTGGTCTTGAGAAGAAGTTGTCTGGATTTCAAGAATGGATTTCTGCGCCTGATTTATATAATCTTCCACGTTAGAGACTTTAAACCCTTGCTCTATTATCCCTGATGCTTTGTTTATTAATTTTCTTACAACGGAAAGATCCTGAATAATCTTTCCGTAATGTTTAATATTTACTGCCACCGGAGCAGCATCAGAAATTTGAGCCAAATAAGCAGCACCACCAATTGATTCTAACTCTTCTTTTTCTTTTAACCGGGATGCAATAGTAACCAGATCAATAGGTTCTTTTTTTTTCTTTAAATCCAACATAGATTTGAAAATAATTTTATTTGCACTTTTATAAAAATCATCTGGCTTGAGAGAATCTATGTCTTCAAAACCATCGTTACTCATAAACAAAGCAGATAATACTGATTCTTCAGCATCGATGTCTTGTGGTGGTAATCTATTATCCAGGTTCATAATAAAGCTCTCCTTTTTTCTTCGGCTATTTCCTCATCTGTTCTGAAATTATAAATATTACTTGGGGTAACTTTCCCAAAACTTATAGAATTACGAATCCAAGTTTGATATGCAGCATACCAAGATTTATATTTTGTACCCTTGGCTTGATGATGTAGTTTAAAAGCTTCAAATTGATCTTCTGCTTGTTCCTTGTTTAATTTTTTTGATTTGGCATAATCTATATGCTCTGGTTGGATTTCATATTTTTTAGGAATAAATGTTTTTATTTCAAAGATACCAAGAGACTTTTCTTTATATATTTCTTTTGTCTTTTGTATAGTGTCTTTTGTATGTGTCATTTTTGACACTACTTTTTGCGCATTTTTGACACTACCAGTGTCATTTTTGACACTACTTACCCAACTCTTATAACGCTTATTAAGCCTGTATTTAGATGTTAAAATAGTGTCATTTTTGACACCACCTTTTTCCACATAAATTAGATTTTTATTATTTAAGCTTTTTAATGCCCTTGCAACAGCCTTACGGTTTAATGACGTGGCTTTTACGAATTGAGACAATGAAATAGCATCTGTTTTTTTGTTGTACCCATAAGTCTTTCTAATAATGAATAAAAGACACCTGATTTCAGAGCTTGGTAATTTGTATTTTATCAAGGCTTCCATTAATTCATTTGCAATGGCTGTATACCCATTTTCCTTTTGCGGAGTAAGCATTTAGATCCCTGCCGAATCCAGATGTATTCCAACTTTTGCTAATGTCAGCAAAGAGTGTTCAAATTTATGACATTTGCTGCAAAAGGTGATCAATTCACTATCGTCATATTCCCACGGGGCAAATCCAAAATGATAAACAAGATGGTGAATTTCAAGAGTCTCTTTATCCTCTTCACAGCAAGTACATTTCCAACCATCTCTTTCAAGAATTTTTAAACGTTTTTTTTGCCATCTGGGGTCTTTTAATTTGTCAGTATATGTTTTTTTTCTAACTGTTACTGTGCTCATTAGTCACCCTCTCTTTGTTAAAAGTTAATTCCTGGATTGCAACCTTGACGGTTTCGGCAGGTTGCTTCTTGGGTCTTCCAGGATAGACCTTCATGAAAGGAGGTGATCCATGAAATATGTCCTACGCATATGTTTTTTCCTTCTCGTAAAAGAGATGTTTGTTTTTAAGACTTCCATGATCCGCATGACACTCAAAACAGCAAGTAACCACATTCTTATCCTCATAAGTTCCACCCTGGCTGCCGAATATTCGTCTGTGCATGTGCAATGGTGGTTGATCTTCTGAAAATTTCCTATCGCAATACTGGCAGCGGTATCCGTCACGTTCAAAAATTCTTATTGCTTTTTTATGCCTGGGTGTCATTTCTAATCATCCAATAATCGTACATATTCATCAGTCCCCAATCCAACCAAGGCAGCATGCCGCCTTAAAGCATCTGCGATAAAAGCATGAGATTCAGGCTGATCACAATTTGCATAAGCAAGGCTTTTTGGCACGAAATGTACTTGATTCATTTTGCTGTCATGGATTATTGATTCAACAAATCCACACCGGATCTTGGTTAAGAAATTAACCTTGCCCTGGGTGTCTATGTTAGAGTTAAAATTCATGTTTGCAATGTATGTGCAGGAGCCTTTGTAACAGCACAATTCCCTGTATGCCCGTTCTTTTCGTATACCTTTGATGTGAGACTGCAATGGTTGATTCGCCGGATAAATCTGCACCTTTCTGACATCGTTGTCAGTCATGGCTTTCATCCAGGGGCCGGATGTGCGCTGAATCATGATATCAACTGCCATTATACATATACCTCTTTGCCTGTAATTTTTTGTATTTCAGCCTTGAATTGTTCAGGATTCCCATTGTTGCCGCTGATATGAATTAAGTGTATTTGTTTCACGCTCGTAAGGTCATTTGATCTAAAAAACTCTTTCACGTTTTCCAATGAAAAATGTGACCTAATTATCCTGTTTCTAACCTCTTTTGGTGTGACACCAGACTTGATATTTTCTTCCAACAATTCCTTTTCATAATTGCACTCAATCATATAGTAATTAATACCTGAAAATTTATAACGACAATAGTATGTATCTGTTATATAACATAGCTTTTCACCGTTTTTGCTCTGTATCAAAAAACCGTGATTTTCAACGTCATGTTGCAAGGAAAAAGTAAGGATTGAGAATGTTCCGATTTTGATTAATTCTCTTGATTTAAAAGTATGGATTCTATGCCCTGAAATACCAATTTCTTTTTTGGTTTGCTCGGACATAAAACAATCAATTCCAGCTTTTGAAATTTGTTTCACGGCCTTGCAATGATCTTTATGAGAATGTGAAATAAGACAGCCTGAAACGTCACTTAATTTAAAAGAAAAAGCCTCACGGATTACCTGGAAACGGATGCCACATTCTATCATAATGGTGGTTTCACCATCTGATATTTTATAGCAGTTTCCAGACGATCCAGAAGCGTATTTTTTAATATTCAGCATTTAGAATCCAGGCCCCGGTTTTTCAGCCTCTTTTTTTTCCTGGGCTTCTATTTCTGCTTTTTCATCATCAGACATATCAATGTCAATAACTTCATTATTGGCATTTTGGTCTATCTCTTCCTGGGGATTAAAGCCTTTGAAGTCTGCATGGTCAGAAGTCATGGCAGTAGACATTTCTATGGTCATGGGGCCGTATTTTGGTATAATCTGCAACATCATTGTTTTCAATGCCATGGCATCAAAATCAGTTTTCCATGGAGAAGTTTTTGAATTATAACTTTTAGAAAATCTTTTTGCATGTGTTACAACTCTTGCTTTAGTCCAGGCAATAGCTTTTTGAAAACCGTTGATAAGCTCCATATAACAATAATATCCAATAGCTTTTTCACTGGTCTTTTTTCCACCGATTTCAAGAGTTCCCTTAATCCGATCCTCAATCATTTCCTCACCTTCATACACAACTCCTGCATTTAGGTGTTTGTATTGACCAGTACGGATAGCAAGCTGGATATAACCCTTGTAGCCCATCTGAAATTGTGGTTTATTGCCGTATGGAATAACATAAGCAAAACCAAGATTTTTGTTGATGGGCAAATCAAGCCCCGCGGCCTTCAAGGATTCTTTTATAACCAAATTAGGATTACATTTAGCAAGGTTATTATCCTCACCACAAAGGTCAAGAACAGATGTTATAAATGTTCCCGCCTTTTCCCCAAGTCGAGATTCTATCCTCGCTATAACATTCGGGCTAGATAGAGTTTTTTGTATAGCCGGTAAATTTGGTGTCATGCCGCCTTCTCCTTTTTGTTTGATACAGTTAATTCTTTATGATCTGGAGACACATAGAGGCTGATAACCTGGGCTTGTGTATCAATTATTTCAGTGCAGCTCTCCCTGTTATCAACAAATACAGTACAGGCAAACCCATAATATTCTGATAAAGCGTTAATAATATCCAAACCCACCTTGATTTTTCCGGCAGAATTAAGAGCTTCCCATGGCACACCGTTATAAGTTGTGATGCAGGTTTCTTCTATCCCCTGATTAATCAAAACATTAAACATTTTGAAACGAGCCATTTTAAATCGGCTGTTTATTTGATCCTCCAGGAGCTCAACTTTTTGGATGATAAACTTATCAAGCAGATAAAGTTCAGATTCAAGCTTTTCATACTCTGCAGCCAGCTTCTTTTCCTGTTTTTCAAGGTCTGCAATCCGGTCTATGGTTTTTTCAGCAGTTTTCCATTCAGCTTTTTTTTCATTTTCAGAAGAGATACTGCTTTCAAGATCTGCAATGAGTTTTTTTATTGCATCAATCTGAGCCTGGGAGCTGTTTTTTAATGATTTGATTTCAGATTCAAGGTCTGCTTTTTCTTTTGTCAGTTTGTCCGGGATCTCTGCTCCAGCTTCCGGGATAGAAGCAATCTTTTCTTTTTGCTCTGCAAGGGCAGTTTCAAATTCTTTCTTCTCATGATCGATGGAACCGTCAAGCGTGGCCTGTTCTTCATTTAAAAACTCAATCTCTTTTTCCGTGGCCTTAATCTCTTTTGAGAGTTGTTTGATATAATCAGCACTCTCCTTGCCTTTGGCTGTAATATCAGCCAGTGTATCAGCCTTGGCCTTGTTAAACCGCTCTTTGGCATCTTCAATCTGATCTTCCGGCAATTCTTGGTCACAGGTGGGGCATACTTCTTTTATCTCAGGTCTTTTTGAATTCTCTGTGTGCCATTCCTTCCTTTTGTTTTCAATGGCCTCGGTTGCTATTTTAACCCTTTGAGTATCCTGCTGAAGTTGACGTTTGAAATCATCAATCTTATTATCATTTTCACGCTTTTGGGATTGCAAGATTCTCTTTCTTTTATCCCAAGCAGTCTCAAGGATATCAATAACATCAAGGAAAGGTTTTTTTCTCTTTGAAAGGCTTTGGTCTGCACCTGATTTTAATTTGATTATTTCAGCATCAATTTCATTAACCCGGATCTGTTTTTTACTGACCTCTTCATTTGACTGTAAAGATCTGAATTTCTCCTGGTGCTCTGCAAGATCGGTTTTTAATTCTTTCTTAACATTATCATCAGGTTTTACAGCATTCTTGCTGGCTTCCTGGTTTTCTGAAATCCTGACAGGGATCTGCTCAAGCTCTTTGTTTATTTTTTTTTGTTGAGCTTTTGCTTTTGCCCGGTGATCATCAACGGATGAACTGTTAAGGATTTCTGAAAGGCTGGATAATTTCTTGTCAGAGTTGATAACATTCAGGTCAGATACATCCCCGCACATTTCAAGCAATATTTGACGACGACCTTTCCAATGCAGCTGATTAAACTCATGCGGATTGGTGACAAGCTTAAAAGCATTAATATCTATAATCTCAACAATTTTAGAATCATAATCTTTCTTTTTAACCGGCACATCATCAATAAAATAATCGGTGCCATGTCCTTGAAAAACTCTTTTTGTAGACCCCTTTTTTTTGGGATATTTTTCATAAAATCTTTTAAGAAGAACAAGGGATTTGCCATTAAGCAGCAAAGACGCTTCCACCTCTGTTTCAAGCTTGTGGATCTCCTGCCCATTCGTATCAACAGGTTTTAGCTGAAAGTCAGCTTTGCCTTGGCTGTCTTTACCAAACAACAGCCACATAAAGGCATCCTGTAATGTTGTTTTACCAGAAGCATTTTGCCCCCATACACTGACATCATCTCCTCCGGGTTCAAGGGTGAAATTTTTTATACCCTTGAAGTTCTGTAAGCGGAGTTTTTGAATTATTAAATTTTGCATGTATCCTCCTTTTTATTAAATTTCTATTTCAACAGTTCTTTTTATTTCACCTTCAGGCCCCACATACCTTCTAAATCTGATAAATTTTTTTGTTCCAAACATAAAATCATATTTATGCCTGTATTTTTTACATCCATCGGCTAATCTTGGCAGGCTGTGGGTGCATTTCGCAAAAACCCAAAAGCTTTTTTTTTGGTTTTTGATATATGTATCATCTGGCTGGGGCATATCTATTTCCTATGCAACCATGTTATTGAAAAACAGCCGAATCCAAACATTGAGATTCCTGCTGTCCCTGTAAGCAGTTGCTCGGTTGTTGTTTGTGCATCACAGCCTGTCAAAATTAATCCCATAATGGCGATTACTGCGGATATTGCTGTTAAGGTTTGTTTCATTAGCTTTTCCTTTCGGGCAATCGATTCCCAAACCGATATATGCCCTGATTTGATTGAAAGCTGATCAGCCACCACAGATAATCAGCTCTGTTTTATATTATTGGTTATGTTCTTGCCTTAAACCGTTCCTTCCTTGTTTCCATGAGCCGTCGGCATTGCCTGTCGCTGTTTTGTTGTCCTGGATAGGTGTAGTTTCTATTGTATTCATAGTATACGTTGATCCCTATTAATCCTGACTGCTAAGATATTGTTCAGGATTAAAATTATTTTTGTGAAGGTGTTTTGCCATGACTAATAAGATTGCTTGTTTCAGTGTATAATTTTTTTGAAATGCAAATATTGGATTACCTGGGGTGGCGTTTATGGTTTTCATGCAACCTCTTTTGTGTTTATTGGTAATTGTGAAAAAGCCTGCTTGAGTTCTGCTGGACTTGCGTTTTTCCATTGCTGGATTGTCTTGCCTGGGAAGAGTCCAGTCAATCTGGATGCTACTATCCAAGACACTTCTCGTTTACTATTGAGAAGCATTGAAAGATACTGCTCGGTGATCCCTAAAATGTTTGCTATGTATTTTCTTGATGTCATGGTGATTATTTTATGTTGATAATCAACATAAGTCAAGCATTTTTTAACATATAGTTAATTATTTATAAATAGCTGTAATTTTTGTACAAACTTAACATTGACTATAAGTAAAGAGGTAAGTTATGTTAAATATTATGGAAAACGAAATAGAAATTTTCAGATCATATTTAAAAAAACATTTGACACACCCTTAATTTTTTGAGACAATAAATACCGATCAGCCACCACAGCTTGGTCAGCTCTCCTGAAAAGGAGAGCGAAATGAAAGACAATTTAAAGAAAGCCCATAGAGAAACTATCCTTATCTCTGATGGGCTTTTTGTATTTCAAAATAGCTCAAGAGCGTTGCGGAGTAAAACCGCCAATAAAATAATGCACCGGACGAGCCGGTGATCATTACAGGAGGAAAGAGAATGAAAGAGAATTTACTTGTTAGTTTTTCCGGTGGAAGGACGTCGGCATATATGGCACATTGCTTAAAAGAAAATTTTTCAGATAAATACAATCTTGTTTATGTTTTTGCCAACACAGGACAGGAGCGAGAAGAAACATTAGATTTTGTCAATAAGTGTGATAAATATCTCAGTCTTGATCTGATATGGGTTGAAGCTCTTGTCTATACGGAACGTGGGAAAGGTACAAAGTACACTATTACCGATTATGATTCAGCAGATAGATCAGGGGTAAACTTTGAAGCTGTTATCAAAAAATACGGCATACCAAATGTGAACTTTCCACACTGCACAAGAGAGCTAAAGCAAAGGCCCATAAATGCCTACGCTAAAAAAACACTTGGTGAATACACAACAGCTATTGGAATACGTGGTGATGAATACCGGAGAGTCAAGAAAAACCAAAACAAATTTGTATACCCACTTGCTGATTGGGTTCCGGTCACAAAACAACAAGTAAACGATTTTTGGAGTCACCAACCATTCAACCTTGAACTTGAAGATCATCAAGGCAATTGCTCATGGTGTTGGAAAAAATCATTTAAAAAATTATTTATGCTTATAGACGAAACGCCGTGGGTTTTTGACTTCCCTAAAAAGATGGAAGCCCTTCACTCATCGTGTGGCCCTTCTGATACTGCACAAGTTTTTTTTAGGGGTATCAGATCAACAGATGATCTTTTTAAATATCACAAAGAAGACAGGCGAAATCTATTTGATCTTGGCATAGATGACGGATGCTCAGAAAGTTGTGAAATGTATGAAACAGTATAACAAAGGTTGCGGAGTAAATCCGCTTGTATGGAATTACAATAACACAAAATGGAAATGTATTTCATGTGCTGAAAAAGGCACAGCTGAAAAGGGGATATAGATCCGGCATGGCATAAACAATAACAAACTTTTTACGGAGGTCTGCATGAATGGACAGAATCTTCAATCCTTTTATCAATCATTTCTTCAAGAATTTTGGCAGCATTGGCCTGAGTCCGCAACCATTCAATTTGATCAGGCCGCAACTTAGTCGCATAACTGATCTTTTTGTTTTCTTTTTCAGGACGTCCAGCGCCTTCTCTCTTCCCGCCGTGTTTTAATTTATTACTCATCATTCTCCCCAGGGCTTCATATACGGAATTTTTTCCACTTTATGACCTGCCCGGCCTCATGAACCGGGCAGCGTGGAATTGAAATATACTTGCCTGCTGTCGTGAGAGGGGGCTTTAATTAGCCCTCTTTTTTATATAATTTTTCAATACTCTCTTGCATTTTTATCATTGTTGCAATGGCCCTATCGCTCATCAACAGGCCTCCAACGATACCATCATAATCACGGATAATTAAATTATCGTGATCAGACATCACCAGTTCACAGCCTGGGAGATCTAGCGTGTGAATTTGAAAATCTCCGGATCGCATGGGTTGGATATAGGCATTCTTGATAAAACCGCCTCCGGTCTTTCCTTTATATGTTTTATTTATTTCTATTTGGTGCATTTTATCTCTCCTTTTTATTTTTTTAAATGGAACCCGGCTTTGACACCGGGTGTTGGTTTTAATTGGTAGACCAATCAGTAATGATAAATTCATCTTCTGAGCTGTTTTCATCATTAACTACGGCTGAGCCGTCTTCATTCTCGATAATTTCACAATTATCGAAGATGTAATTGATAGCTTCTTTACGAGACCAGGTATCGCTATCATTTACACATAGTTCTTTTCTGAATTCTTCTATTGTCATTTTTTCTTTAAGATCAGTTATTTCTTTTTCCATTTTGTCGTCTCCTGTATTATGTTTTTCAACAGCCTCCTTTACTCATACATCCCGGATAGGCATGTATAGCAGAGATACTCACCTTCGTACTCCTCTGCCTCCCACATGTTTGTTTCTCTACCACAACATGGGCAAAGTAAAGTTTTTTCCTCAAGGGCTTTTCTCTTTGCTTTCGCAGCCCTTGAAGCGGCAACTCTTTCTGCTTCTTTTCGCTCTCTCTTCTCAAACTCAAACTCAGAAATGGTTTCGACCAGTTTTGGAGCATACTCCCTGCTTTTAAAAGCATGTGAGCATACCTGCTCCGTCCAAATTTCATAACCTTCTGGGATTTCAACAGCCCAGTTAATATTTGTCGGGCTGCCCCAACCAATTTTAATCTTTTTCATTTTTTAAATCCTCCTGACAGAATATGTCACCATCGGGGAGGCGATTTCCATCACCTCCTCTTTTGTTAATTCTTTCCCTCTCATCTCAGGGGTGAACCTAAGAGGAACCTCGGAAAATGATTTTGTCAAGCATGAAAGACTATGAGGTAATACGCCGATTACGTCCCTACCTCTTACAATTTCAGGAGAAGCATGAGTCACAACTTCTCCCTCAATTCCGTATTCTTCTTTTAAAAATTGTACCAACCCTGGGTGCCTAGTTACTATCAATTTTTCCATGTCGTCCCTCCTTTTTTTCCACGTTTTATTATAAATTATGTTTTTCAA